>WPCG01107040.1_pt1 | contig 131732 bp, 113 predicted proteins | sample 5403311 | NCBI WGS metagenome assembly WPCG01 (sample SAMN12869467, study PRJNA574797) | sludge metagenome | isolation source: wastewater treatment of Control | place: China:Beijing | collected 2019-05-17 | reverse complement strand
CAATTAATAGAAATAAAGTTTGAATTCGTTGTATCATACAGTTAGTTTTTGTGCAAAAGTATAAAACAATTGGCTAAATTTGTAATTTAAAAGTTATCATATTATGAAACCTATTGAGTCATCAGAACTTATAATAAATAGTGATGGATCCGTTTTTCACTTACACCTCTGTCCAGAGGAGTTGGCAGATAATATAATTTTGGTGGGAGATCCTAACAGAGTTGAGTTAGTTGCATCCTTTTTTAGTAAAGTTGAGGTTAAGAAGGCATCTAGAGAATTTGTCTCTATAACAGGGGAGTATAAGGGAAAAAGAGTGACAGCCTTATCTACAGGAATTGGAACAGACAATATTGATATTGTCTTAAATGAGTTGGATGCGTTAGCAAATATTGACTTTTCAACAAGAACAATCAAAGATAAAAAAAGAGCTCTTAATATATTAAGAATTGGTACTTCTGGTGCAATTCAGCCAGATATACCATTAGGATCTTATGTTTTATCTCATATATCAGTTGGGTGTGATGGTTTGTTAAATTGGTATGATAATAGAGATCTAATATCAGATTTACAAATGGAAGAAGCTTTTAAAAAACACACAAATTGGCTACATAATTTGCCTAGTCCATATTTTGCTAAAGCTGGTTCTGAGATGATTAAGAAGATGGAGGATTTTACAATCAAGGGAGTTACTATTTCTGCATCAGGGTTTTATGCTCCTCAAGGTAGAGTGCTTAGACTACCTTTATCAATGCCAAATATGGTAGAGAGTTTTGAATCGTTTAGATACCAAGATTACAAGATAACTAATTTTGAGATGGAAGGTTCTGCTATTGCGGGTCTTTCTGCTTTGATGGGCCATAATTCCGCTACAGTTTGTTGTATAATTGCCAATAGACATTTTAAAGAGAGTAACCCAAATTACAAGCCATATATAATGGATTTAATCGAAAAATCTTTAGATAGACTATGATGCCAGATAAAGAGCTTATTTCTATTGCTCAGTTACTAAGTGATTCAGACTCTTTTGTTAGAGAGGCAGTTAAAAGCCGTCTTGTGCAAAGAGGTATAGTCGCCGTCGAGTATATAGAAAATGAGCTTCTTTCAAAAATAGATAAAGAGGAGGATTCTGATTTAGATCTTTTTATCCAAGATGTTAAATTGGAGATATATATTGATAATTTAAGAAAAGAGTTTAGTTTTCCAGAGCCTATTTTACAAAATGGACTATATTGGGTGAATAAGGTTGTGGATGAATCAATAGATCAAGTACTTTTTTTTAATTCAATTGAGCATCTGTATGTTAGGGTAGTAAGTGAATCATTTGACGATAAGACAGCATTTGAACAGATTAAAATATTCAATTATCTATTTTTCGATGTTTTTGAATTTAAGCATACCGATGTCAAAATGACCTCATTAGAGAGTGCATCTATAGAGAGGGCTCTCTTGTCAAGATCGGCAAATCCTATCGTATTGACTCTAATCTATTTTTTGATTTCCCGTATGAGTGGGCTGCCCATCTATCCGTTATGTTTTAAAGGTGGCTTTGTTCCTGTATATTTAGATAATAATGGAAAAATTCTTTTTTATTTAAATATTTTTAAAAAGGGAGAGATTTTTTCTGAAGATACATTAATGGAGTTTATAAAAGATCTCAATATAGAGCTATTTAATGAGAGCCTTAGAATTGAACAGGAGAGGGCTTTGGTATCTATATATTGTGAAATGCTATATTTTGTATCTAAAAGAGAAGCAGATAGAGGTTTGCATACTAGGATGCAAAAAGTTATAGACGCAATTGGTGGACTGAAGTATTTGTAAGGATACAAAAAACCTCTATAATCAGTTTAGAACCGGATCACAGAGGTTGAAGTTAAGTAATTAGGTTAAGTAATGATTAACGTTTGACAAATATAATAAAATATTTTAATTATTGAATACAAATTTATATATAGCTAAAACTTTATGGAGAAAAGGCGCGGGTAGAGAGCGTCTTGTTAGAGTTAGTGCCATTATTGCAATTATTTCTGTTGCAATTAGCATTTTTGTGGTATTGCTTTCTGTTGCAATATCAGATGGTTTTAGAAAAGAGATTAATGATAAGGCTTCTGGTCTTTCTGGTCAGATATTAATTCATTCACCTGGAACCGATGTGACTACTAGCCAGTATCCTATAGATAATGACCCTGTTTTAATTGATAAAATATTATCTATCAGAGGGGTCAAGAGTGTACATCCTTACGGATATAGATCTGCAGTTCTAGAAAGTGACAGTGAAATACATGGTGTTTTAATTAAAGGTGTGGATTCTCTTTTTGATTGGAGTTTCTTTCAGAAATACTTAGTCTCTGGAAGAATGCCAAATGTTTCAAATGAAGCCAATAGTAACCAGCATGAACTTCTTATCTCACAGAGATTATCAAATATTATAGATCATAGTATAGGCGACGATGTTGTAGCCTATTTTGTAGATGATGTTATAAGAGTAAGAAAGTTTAAAATTGTAGGAATATATGATGCTCAATTAGAAGATATAGATAAAACTTTGGTATTAACCTCTTTAAAGACTGTGCAAGGAGTAAATAATTGGAGTAAAGAGAAGATATCAGGCTTAGAGGTAATGTTGCATAACTCCAGAAAAATTGAGAGATTAGCGGAAAGAGTTGAATATGAATTATATAATTATTCTAGGCAGTCTCTATTTGCAACCAGAGTTGATGAGCTTTTCCCCAATCTCTTCGATTGGTTGGTTCTAATTGATTTTAATGTACTTTTTGTGTTAATACTAATGCTATCAGTTGCTGGATTTAATATGGTATCTGGGCTTCTAATATTATTGTTTGAAAAAACATCTATGATAGGCCTATTAAAGTCATTGGGAATGAAAAATAGCTCTATTCATAAGGTATTTATGATTAGAGCTTTAGATTTAGTTTTTAGAGGAGTAATAATTGGTAATGTATTGGCAATTTCAATTATACTCTTGCAATACTATTTTCAAATTATTCCATTAGATGCAGAGAACTATTTTGTAGATCATGTTCCAGTTAATTTTAATATTGCAAAATGGGTAGTGATAAATGTATTATCTATAATTTCTATATCACTTTTATTAATTCTGCCATCATATTTTATTGCTAACGTTAGTCCAGAAAAGACTTTGCGCGTTAAATAGCAAGTGCTATTTAACGCTAAGTCTATATTTTTCATATCTCTCTAGAACCTTATCTACATAGTCAATAGTCTCTTTTCCAATAAATGGTCCATGCCTAAGTGTTCCTTGGGGTAATGCTTCTACATCTTGCATATACTGGATTGCAACTCTGGTACTATCCCATTTATTATGATTATATCCTTTGAGAATTGCTGTTTTACGAATGTCATTAACTCTTCCTTCCCCTGCGTTATAAGAGGCTAAAACAAACTTAATTCTATCCAAAGAGTCAATATTAGGGTTATTATATATTCTATTAAGATATTTTAAATATCTAGTTCCCGCTTTAATATTCTCTTCTGGGTCGAAAATTTGAGATATATTAAACATTTCTGCTGTAGTACTTTTTACTTGCATTAGTCCCATTGCTCCTTTTGATGATTGAGCATTTAGAGAAAATTTTGACTCTTGATAAATAAGTGCAGCAAGTAATCTCCAGTCCCATCCTAAATCTTTAGAGTATTTTTTAATAAGATTATCGTAAGGTGATATAGTTCCTATTAATCCCCCAAAATTGTGATTTTTACGTTTATTAGTATATTTCTTTTCTAAATTGGCGAACTCCACGGTATATTTATATGTGTTTAGCCATTGATTAATACTAATTAACAGATTTATATCCTCTTTTTTGGTAACCCATACATGATCGAATTGGTTTATTTCTATACTAGAAATAACCTTATCGGCCAATTCAAAAGGGATAGTATCTCTAATCGAACTGACTACCACTATATCAAGATCTCCGTTTATAAGAGAGCTCCACATGCTATCTTTTTGAGAGTAATCAATATTGATTTCAACTTTTTGGTCTTTCGAGAATTTAGAGAGAAGTTCGTAGTGATAACCTGTAGAGTATCCCTCAGAAGAGTACATTCCTCCTCTAACAGCAATAAGCGCATTGAACTCCTTGCCTTCTAGAAAGTATCCAAATCTCTCCTCTTTAAGTGTATCTCCAAACGATGAAAGAATAGGGTGGATTAAAACAAAAATAAAAGTAATAAAATACTTAAAATGTGAATTCATTTAATTTACAATTGGTTACTTTACATAAAATGGCCAGTGAATCCCAAATTTAATATTGGTTTGTGACCTTATGTAATTATGTGCCGAAAAATAGTCGCTACTCGGCCAACCCTCTGCTGCATTTATATATTTTACAAAAATACTAGCTCTTTTCCACTGTAAATTCACAAATGCGTCGATGTAAGGATAATTTCCTATTTTTCTGTCATTTTGATTGTGAAACATTCCAGTAGAAGGGTTATATGCTTGTGCATAGAATTCTGTATTATAAGTTATATCTGCACCAATTTGTGTGGTAAGCACATCTTTTACCAACTCAAACTGAATGTAGTATCTCATATTTGCACTAAAGTCGGGTAGCGGTATGATCTCATTATTAGAGCTCATCTGATAGAGTACCCTGTTTTCCAGGTGGAGGAAACCAAATTTGAAGTTTTTCTGGGCATATAAACTAAGTATAGATACTAGATCTGGATGTTGAGCTGCATATCCATAGTTATTGTAATAAACAGGATTGTCTATTAAAGCATATCCAGCAAAGAAACTAAGTTTATATTTGGGAAGATTTAATCTTCCCTCAAGTTTGGTTTCAGTAATTTTACTAAAGTCATTTTTCCATATGTGATGGTTGGAATAATATTGTTGATTAAACCAATTTGGTTGTCTGTTTTCTAAAAAAACTCTTGCATTAAAGTCTATTATGTCGCTTTTTATTGGAACATATATAGTGGAGTTTATGTCGATTAAGAGGTCGTTCTGATAATATCCAGATACATTATATTTTGTTAGAGCATTCCATTTAAAGTAGTTTCTATAAACACCATCCGCTCCAAAGTATAGATATAGATTATTATGTGTTTTATTGCTTTTACCACCGATATAGTATTCTGGTTTAAAGTTATAAATACTTAAGTGCTGAAGACCTAATCCGCCATCTAATTTAGAAATTATTGCGTCGGATTTCCATGGCTGAAGTCTAATGAAAAATCTATTCTCTATGTTATTAACTCTTATTGAGTCAAAGCTATTGGTTGGGGATAGATAGAAGTTATTGTTGTAAAAGGCCCTTCCTATACTATCTGTTTGAGCAATATTATCGGTATATTTTTTACTATATGTAGAGAACTCAAATGAGTGACCAAAATATGTGGTTGTCCCTTGTCCACTATTATTTAGAGTATCGGATTTTGATAACCGTATTGGAATACCATATGAATGAGTTAGAAAAATAGTATTTCTCTTTAGGTGGTTGTCTGCTGATTGTAGATTATAGCTTAGTTCTTTGGTGTCTTCTACAAGAGAGTCTAGAAAGAATGTAGGGTCTGTCACACCCCCGTTTTCTGCTCTCTTAATGCTATTAAATATATATCCAGCATGCATTACATACCTTTTACCTATATAGTTATTGTATAAAGCAAAAGTTCTGTTATCTGTTGATTCTCTAGCAAGCTGACCAGCTGAGCCAAATCTTTTATAAGATACTGTTATATTATGGGAGGGAGATAGATTTTGGGTATGTAAAAATTTAATATTAGTCTCCTCTTTCTCTCTTTTAGCAAAGAGGGTGCCCCAATATGCTAACTCAGTATAAGGTGTTTTTACATTGTAGAAGGGGAGATTATTAATTGTATTACTATATATTAAATAAGGTTCAAAAGGTTCAAATATATCTAGTTTTTCTCGTAGAAAATAGTTGTGAAGCTGTGTCGCAGAACCAGAAGTGCCAAGATAGGTTGCCCCAACATCTACTCTTTTGAAAGGAAATTCATTAAAATTTGTATTGAATGTTGTATCTGGTTCAATAACAGATATTTTATTAAGATAATTATCTAGGTTCCATAATACCATTCTTTTGTATTTAAGAGAGTCTGGAAGAATATAAGTATTAAGTATTCTAGGTTGCGACCATCTTATACTGTCTTTTATAAACTTTAAGCTATCTCTTAATTCTCTGTTTTTTTCACGCTCAATATACTTTAATTCTTTTTTACTAAGTATTTTGATTGTGTCATTTATGGTAGAGTCAGATACGATATATTGAATTTTTGTATGATAATCTCTGATTGGATATAGAGAGCTGCCCTCTACACTTTTATATGATAAAAACGTAGATATAATGCATATACATAGCAGATAATAAAATCTGTTAAGTGTTACATTTTTTATAAAATTATATAAAGCATTTGTGCCCATAACAGCCCGCAAAGATATAAAAAAATATTATATCAAAATTTTGTAGTAAAACAACACCATTTTCTATTAATTATAGTAATCAATTACAATAGTTTAATGCCCTTATCTATAAATGATTGGATGCGTTTTTTGTGTTCTTGATAATCTACGTAAGATAGTGCTTTTTCAATAATAACAATATCAAAATTAGCGTTGTTAAGTTGATTAACAGTATCATTTATGCAATACTCTGTTGCAACTCCACAAATATAGAGGGTATCTATCTCTTGTTTAGTTAGCCAATCAATTAGAGTCTCACCATCTGAATTTTTTGCATAATAACCTGAATACTCTTCCTTTTTGGGATCTTCTCCTTTATAGAAGGTATTATGTATATTAGGTTTATATTCTTGAAAACTAATTAGAGAATAAAAGTCTTTATGAAATTCTCCGCCTTTGCTATTTTTTACACAATGAGAAGGCCATATTCCTCCATACTCTTTAAAAGAGCAGTGATTATTGGGATGGCTATCAGCAATGTAAATTGTTGGGATTAGAGAGTCATTAATAAATTTAATGCTTTCATTGACAGCATTGTTGCCATTTAAGCAAGCTAATGAGCCGTCTATAAAATCGTTTAGTAGGTCAACAACTATTATTACCTCTTTTTTCTTTTTTAACATATTTAAAAATCGATGTTTTTAATTTGATTAATTAAATCGTTAATTATATTGTACTTAAGATCGTATAGATTGTCTGAAATATTGTTTTTGTAGTGATGAGGATTAATCAACCTTATTTGAGTCTCATTTAGGTGCTTTAAATTTTCTAAATAATAATTTCTAGAGTCATCTATGTTCCCCTTTTTTGCAATAATCGTACCCTTTTCTATAACTTTGTTTTGTAGCTTTTTATAGGTATAAGATTTCTCTTTAAATATAGTCTGTTTTGTAAAATCAAACTCATCTTGTGTTATTACTTGAGATAGTGATTCTATTTTCTTTGCAATTGAATCATTTTGAAGTGTTGTAATATCGGCACTAAAAATGCCATCTTGTATTATTCTATAAGTTGTTTGAAATCCAGGATTTATCAATTTAGTTATATCCTCAGATCTTTTGAGTACAGGCTGATTGTCTATCTCTACCAATTTATAAACGTTACCAAAGCATGGGTTATGTTTGCTAGTTGCAATTGCATCACCTACACCATATGCATCGATAGCGGCGTTTTGCCGCTCTAATTCGGTAATGATATATTCATCTAGTGAGTTAGTTGCAAATATTTTGCAGTTGCTTAGATTGTTGTTGTCTAGTATTTCTCTACATTTTTTTGATAAATAGGTTAGATCTCCACTGTCTAAACGAATACCAAATCCTTTTGGATAGTCGTTTGTAATATTATTATTCTTAAATGCTTTTATCGCATTCTTTATTCCACATCTTAAAGTGTCGTAAGTGTCAATTAATAAGATTAGAGGTTCGCCAAGATGGCTTTTTATATATGAGTCAAATGCTCTATACTCACTCTCAATAGAACATCCAAATGAATTAATAAAGCTATGAGCCATTGTACCTGCTGGATCTATATTAAAGAGGTAGGATGTCATTATATTCGATGTCCCGCTACATCCTCCAATATATGCTGCTTTTGCTCCAAATGTTGCTGCCCAAGGGCCGTGAGCTCGTCTAGAGCCAAATTCGCTAACTGGTTTTTTTGTTGCTCTTGTAACCCTTGATGCTTTTGTTGCAACAACCATTTGATGATTCATTATAGACAGAAGAGGAGTCTCTAAAAGTTGAGCCTCTAGAAGAGGGGCTACAATTGTAATAATTGGTTGCTTAGGAAAAGCAATCTCTCCTTCCCTCATTGAGTATACATCGCCTGTGAATTTTAAATTAGATAGAGTCTCTCTATAATCTTTATAAATATCACCAGGTAAAAACTTCTCAAAAAAATCAGTTGGAGCACAACCTAATTTGGATATCATATCTAGAGATTCATCTATTCCAGAAACAACAGCCCAATTATTATTATCTGGTGCCTTTCTATAGAAAAGATTGAACACAGCCAATTTTTGATCGCTTTTGACATCGCAAAATGTCTTTCCCATTGTATATTGATATTTATCGGAGCTATATGCGATATTAAAAATAGATTTCATAATTTATTAGTAATTAAATTTAAACAATCCAAAAAGCAATATGTTTGATTCTATATTGTATTAGATTTTTCTTCTGAAGAGGATTCTTCTGTGATTGTGATTATGTTATGAGAGTTGTTAGTCTCTATAATATATTTTGCAACAATGTCTTGAGTGAAATGAAGTATAATAACTATATATAATGAGCCAGTGGATAGGTATACAAATCCTAAAAACAGACCCGCCAACATTGGTTTATATAACTCTTTGCCTTGGTAAATATGGCCAATTCCAAATATTAGAGATGATATTAGAAGTGTAATATAGATGTTTGTTGAGGGAATCATCAGTGGGATTGTGTAAAAAAAGTAGCCTCGGTATATAATCTCTTCTGTTACTGCAGCAGATAGAGATACATAATTCCAAAATCTCTTTTCTACAGATGTTTTAGGAAGCATACTTTTTATAGAATATGGTAGACTTTTATAGCTCTCCTCACGTAATTGAGGGGATTTTTTAAAAGAGTGTATTGCATATATATTATATGCAAAATATGCTATAGATAATATAATAGATATGTAAAAAAACGATTTATTTATGCCAAAAATATTGTGACTAGGCAGTCTAAACCCTAACTGTTCTAAACTATTATAGTGTAGAAGATGAAACAATATAATTATTGATGGAGCTAAAAGGCTATATTTTATAGATTGTGTATATTGAGAGACTCTACTGACTAAATGATTGTTACCATTTCTGGAATGAAGTCTGTTATTAAGAATTTTAGATTGATAATATCCCATCAAAGGATATACAACAGAAGAGAGAAATAGAATAAAGTAAAAAAGATAAGAATAGAAAAACCGGGGTCCTATATACTCATACATCTGCTGTAAATATTTATAACTAAAAACTATATCCACCAACCAACCTCTGTTTGAGAAACCCCGGTAAATAATAACCTACGATAATAAAACATGCAAAAATCATACCATAAATAGCTAGTTTTTAATAAATTTACTGCTTTAAAACAGAGGGGAGTTCTGGTTTTCCGATCTCTTCACCGTTATATCCTAAATATTTTTTTTCTATATTGTAAGGTATCCCTATTTTATCCATTAGTTGTTCGGCAGGAACTTGATGTATTTGAAGACCAATATCCCAAGGATCGTATCCTAACATTAAGGCAGCAAGCTCTTCATAGGTTAATACAGGAATTCCATACCCATTTTTACCATAAGTCTCTCCACTCATTTCAGAAATAGCATACTGCCATCTATCCAAAAAATAATTGCAGCCAGGGCAATTAGTAATTATTAGATCGGGCTCATATGGCTTCATTGAATCGAATTTGATTTTTGAATTAGTTATTGAGTATTGTCTGTTAGACTTTAGGAGATATTGTCTAAAGCCAAAACCACAACAGTGTCTTCTCTCTGGATAATCTACTTGTTCACCTTGGAACTCATCTATTAGGCCTGCTAAAACATATGGATATTCAGCACCTCCTATTCCTTTTTCGGGGAATATTTTTGCGTAATGACATCCAATGTGATCGACAACTTTTAGAGGCTTACCATTTTTGTCAATTAGGTTATATTGGGATTTTTTAGCAATTTCTTCTCTAAATTTGAAGATTAGATCACTTGTGTGTACTATGTTTTCGGGTATAGAGAAGCTACGACCTGTACTTTTGTAAAGATCCTCTCTTGTTTTAGTTAATGTATCAGGAAACTCTTTCCATGTCTCTAAAACTTCTGTGTAAATTCCAAATGATGTAACACATGAGCAAACAAAGTTTTTATATCCTGCTTGCTCCATAAGCGAGAATTGACGTGCTACAACGGTCATTGTGGTTTCCAAAGGAATTAGTCCTGAGTGGTACGCAATTCCTGTGCATGTTGTTTGAGCAGGATCATCAAAAATATCTTTACCTAACTCTTCTCTAAGAATTTTAATGAAAATATCTTCGGCAGGAGGGAAAAAGTTTTGTCTAATGCAGCTTCTAGCAAAATAGAAGTGATCTGAGGCTATATCTTTTTGATATTTTTGCCACTCTCTATTCTTAATTATAGGTTTAATATTCAATTTAGACATTATTACTCCTCCAATTTTTTAAATCTGTCCAGAGCTCCTGTAATTTCAAAAATTTTATATAAATCATCTAATGATTCTTGAGGTATAGCTCTAAGAGCACCTGCTCTATCTTCTTTATAGCTGCATCCCAATCTTTTTAATACGGACTCTTTATTCTTTTTCAACCAGTCCCAAACGGGTCCCTGTTCCGGGAAGTTGTCGGTATCTACATGATCAAAGTAAACGCAGTATCCATATTCTAGCATGTGCTTACCAATAGTTTGCATTAGATCCTTTTGTTTGATACCCTCTGAACTCTCTTTGAAAAGTCCACTTTCTATGGATAAAGCTCTAAGGGCTTGTATTATATAGGCGGGTGTATTCTCTCTAGGGCATCTAGTTTTACATGAGAGACATTCTCCACAACGCCATATTTTATTTGATCTTAAGAGTTCTTTAAGTTCGTTTTCATCGTCATTTTGAACAATATCCACTATCTCTCTAGGATCATAATCTTCAAAAATACCTGCAGCAGGACATATTGCGGTACAAGTGCCACAATTAATACATGCTTTAAGTCCTTCGTGATATCTTATATCCTTTTTGAGAAGATCGGTTAATCTTTCCATAAGAGTTAATTTTACTATAAAAGTATATTTTTATTTTTATTAATTCAAATTGATAAAAATAAAAATATACTGAGTTAAGTTAGGATCTAGATGCTCTCTACTATATTTTTGTAAAGATTGTCAAAGCCCTCTTTTATTGGTTCTGATGCAAAAAGTTCTTGCATTTTTCCACTATCACAACTATCACAAAGAGTCTCATTAAGAGGTATTTGTGCAATTAGTTTGACTCCAAATTTATTGGCTAAATCCTCACCTCCTCCTTTGCCAAATAGAAAGTATTTCTCATCTGGGTGTTTGGTTGGTGTAAACCAACTCATATTCTCAACAACTCCCAAAACAGGGACAGCTATATTAGGGTCTGTATAAAGAGAGATTGCCTTTTTTACATCTGATGTAGATAATGCTTGTGGGGTAGTGACAATGACAACACCAGAAACGTTGTACTCTTGTAGTAGAGAGATATGTATATCACCTGTTCCAGGAGGAGTATCTATAATTAGATAGTCTAATTCTCCCCATTCGGTCTGATCTAGCATCTGTTTCATTCCATTTGCAGCAAGTGGTCCTCTCCATATTGTAGCCTTATCTGGATCAACAAAAAGGCCGATTGACATTAGTTTGATACCATATCTTATTATTGGCTCAATTAAAGCAGATTCTCCGTTTTCTTTTACTATTGGTTTAATGTTTTGAATGTCAAACAGTGTAGGTATTGATGGCCCATAAATATCGGCATCAATCAATCCGCAAGAGTGACCTTCTAAGGACAGAGCCATTGTTAATCCTGCAGCAACTGTAGATTTTCCAACTCCTCCTTTACCTGATGCAACAATAATTATATTTTTAACTCCTTTTATCTCCCTTTTTTTTATTACGTTTTCGCAGCTCATTTTATTTTGTCTCCTATAAATTAATGATCACATAAATTTTCTCCAGTTTTGAGTGCCCCATGTATCCACTCATCTATTGCATCGTCTGGCAAATTACTATTTACCCCAATGTTTACCTCAATACCTTGATTATTTAGTATCTCAATAGCTTTATGGCCGATTCCTTTTGCTATAACTATGTCTACATTAAGACTCTTTAGCCATCTTGGAACAGACCCTGGTTCGTGAGGTGGAGGTGTTAGTACATCAGTTTTAGAGATTAGACTATTTTCTATTGTGTAGATGTTGAACAGTTTTGAGTGTCCAAAATGTGATGAAATCACACCACCTTCAATTGGTATTGCTACTCGTTTCTTCATTTTTATCTATTATTTTAATTATTTGTTTTATGGTTTTAATATAATGATGATCAATAATGATTAGATTAATTTTCTTCTCTTTGAGGATGGTGTTTAGTTTTTGGCCAAATGCTTTGGATATTGCAGATTCTATGCTGTGTTGTATAAGCATTGAGACTACTTTATCTGCAGTCTTTTCAAAGGATTCTTTATATTTATTTTCAATGAAATAGCACTCTTTGGTTATGCTGTTAAATATGCAAAAGTATGGAGCTCTGGAGAAATGATCATCTACCATGCTATCTATATTATTATTTTGACAAGAAATAGCGTATATCATATTCATTTATCTATATTATAGTTATCTGCAATATTAATGTTTGTGCATCCACATAAGATACAGTCCATTTTTGAACTCTCTCTGTTGAGGCTGAAAATGGATTTACAGTTATTGCATAAGTACCACTCACTATTTATAATTACCTTACCTCCTTCGAATACAATGTTTTTACCTAGAGTAAATGCTTCTGCTACTTTTCTCCTTGCCTGTGAATATATTCTTGTAAATGTTGGTCTTGATACCCCCATTATTTTAGATGCCTCTTCTTGTGACATTAAGTCGTAATCACATAACTTGATTGATTCATATTCCTCTAAATGAATAATAATATTTTGAGAAGTGTTATTATTATCAATTACATGAAATCCTCTAAAATGAGGTAGTTTGTCTATTTTTCTTAAGTTTTTAGGACGTGCCATACATAAAATTATTTGCAAAAATAATGAACAAATGTTTATAATCAAAAAAAGCTGTTGAATATTTCAACAGCTTTTTAAGAATGTGCAAAAATTAAAAATTAAATTATATTTTATCGTTTGAACCTAAAACATTAACTATTTTATGTTTGTAAAGTTCTTTAAGAGCGTCTCTAGCAGGACCTAAATATTTTCTAGGATCGAACTCTTCTGGTTTTTCTGCAAATACTTTTCTAATAGCAGCTGTCATAGCTAGTCTTCCATCGGAGTCTATATTGATTTTACAAACAGCACTTGCTGCAGCTTTTCTTAGTTGATCTTCTGGAATTCCAATAGAATCATTTAACGCTCCACCAAATTTATTAATGGTTGCAACAATATCTTGAGGGACGCTAGATGCACCGTGAAGAACTATAGGAAATCCTGGTATTCTCTCTTCTATCTCCTTTAAGATATCTAATCTAATCTCTGGATCTTGTCCTGGTTTAAATTTAAATGCACCATGTGATGTTCCAATAGATATTGCTAGAGAATCAACACCTGTTTTAGAAACAAACTCCTCTACCTCTTCTGGTCTTGTGTAGGTATGATGCTCTGCAGATACTTCGTCCTCAACACCAGCTAAGATTCCTAACTCACCCTCTACAGTTACTCCGTGTTGATGAGCATACTCTACAACTTGTTTAGTTAGTTTGATATTATCTTCAAAAGAGTGGTGTGAACCATCAATCATTACAGATGAGAATCCCATATCTATGCATGACTTACATAATTCAAAAGAGTCTCCATGATCTAAATGAAGAACGATTGGAATATTTGCTCCTAACTCTTTAGCATATTCAACAGCCCCTTGTGCTAAATATCTTAATAATGTTTGATTGGCATATTTTCTAGCTCCACTAGATACTTGAAGAATAACTGGAGATTTTGTCTCTACACACGCAGATACAATTGCTTGCATCTGTTCTAGATTATTAAAGTTAAATGCAGGAATTGCATACCCTCCTTTAACAGCTTTAGCAAACAACTCTTTAGAGTTTACTAAGCCTAACTCTTTGTATGAAATCATAATAAATAAATATTTTATTAATAATAGTAACTTAAAGAAATTCTAATATATACTATTCATAGTTAAATTAGTAACATAGTATGTACTATATTCAAAAACCATGCTCATATATATGCGTCTGCAAAAATAGTAACAATTTTTAACTTATTTGGTTAACTTTGTATGAATTCTGATTAAGATTACTAAATTTAGCTGAAATGAAGAGTGATAAATTAGAAAACTCATTTTATAAAGATATTGAAAATAAGCAATTTAAAATTGCTATTTTACCTTGGGGTGCTACGGAGGCTCACAATTATCATCTTCCTTATGGTACCGATACATTTTTAGCTGAGGAGCTATCAAAAAGAGCTATTGAGATTGCTAATAAAAAGGGGGCAAAGTCTATATTATTGCCATCTATTGCATATGGTGTTAATAGTGGTCATCTGGATATTCCTCTATGTATGAATATTACGCCATCTACTCAATTATCAATTTTAAGAGATATAATTTATGTGTTGGAGTATCAAAATATTGATAAGTTAGTAATTGTTAATGGACATGGTGGAAACTCATTTAAACCATTGATAAAGGAGTTAAATATTGAGTATCCCGATACTTTAATTGCAACTATTGATTGGTGGAAAATTTGTGAGGGAAGTGATTATTTTGAGAATCCAGGCGATCATGCTGGAGAATTAGAGACCTCTTCCATGTCATATCTTTTTCCAGATAGAGTCCAAGCATTGGATTTGGCTGGGGAGGGGAAGATACATAAGTTTAAGATAGATGCCCTTAATAGTGGATGGGCATATATTCCAAGAAAGTGGCCATTGACAACGGATGATACAGGTGTTGGCGATCCTTCCAAATCAACTCCTATTAAGGGGGAGGCCTTTGTTAAGTGCTGTGTTGATAAACTGGCCAAATTTATAATTGATTTTTCAAAAATTAAATGCGAAGAAGATCTTTATGAATAGTATAGATAATGACAAAAAAAATGGCAAAGTTCTAATTTTTTCTGCTCCTTCTGGTGCTGGTAAAAGTACTATTGTTAAATTTCTTATGCAAAAATTTCCTAATTTGGGGTTCTCTGTATCGGCAACATCTCGTTTACCTAGAGGTGCAGAAATTCATGGTGTTGACTATTTTTTTTTAACGCCTGAGCAGTTTAAGAATGGTGTAAATAATGGTGATTTTGTGGAGTATGAGGAGGTATATGATGGGCTCTATTATGGAACTCTTAAATCAGAAGTAGATAGAATTTGGAGTTCAGGGAAAATTGTTGTGTTTGATATTGATGTAAAAGGTGGCGTCAATCTCAAAAATATGTTTGGAGTGAGTGCTCTATCTGTTTTTATAAAGCCACCATCTATAGAACATCTTAAAGACCGCCTAATTGGTAGAGGAACTGAGAATATGGAGTCTATCGAAAAAAGAGTTGCCAGGGCAGAGGAGGAGCTAACTTATCAATCTAAATTTGATGTTGTTCTTTTGAATGATGACTTGGAGGTTTGTTTAGCTGAATCTGAGATATTAGTGAGGAATTTTATTAATAGGTAGGAATAATTTATAAATGATAGTTGCTCTTTATTTTGGATCTTTTAATCCAATTCATATAGGTCATATCTCTATATGCAAATTTATTATTGATAATAATAAAGCAGATGAGTTAAGATTGATTGTTAGTCCAAGAAATCCTTTAAAAGATGAGTCTTTTTCGTTAAATTCTGGGGAGCGATTAGATAATGTTAAATCTGCAATATTAAAATGTGGATTAGAGTCGAGGGTCGTTGTTTCCGATATTGAATACTCTATGTCTCCTCCCTATTATACAATAAAAACATTAAGAAAATTTAAAGAGCTTGAACCCAACAATAGATTCGTTTTAGTAATTGGTGCTGATAATCTTCAAATTATTGAGAAATGGTATTTGTGGCGAGATCTATTGCTAGAGTTTGAGATATGGGTTTACCCCAGAAGTGGGGTTGATATTGAGTCTCTGTGTATAAAGTATGGTTGTAAAAAACTTAATGCTCCCTTAATTGAGATATCTTCTACAAAAATTAGGGAGGCCGAGAAGATGGGATTAGATATGTCTAGATTCCGTGTATAGTCGCTGATTTGCTTTTATTATGCAATACAAAAAAGAGACACCATAAAATGATGTCTCTATTTTGTGACCCCGACAGGATTCAAACCTGTAACCGTCTGATCCGTAGTCAGATACTCTATTCAGTTGAGCTACGGGGCCAATATATTTACTGACTATTCAGATAAATCTTTTGTTGAAACGTATTTTCTCTCTTTGATTCTAGCTTTTTTACCTGTTAGTTTTCTTAGATAGAAAATTCTAGCTCTACGAACTTTACCTCTCTTATTAACCTCTATTGAATCAATAAAAGGAGATGAAAAAGGAAAAATTCTCTCAACACCAACGCCATTAGATATTTTTCTAACAGTAAATGTTTCTGTGCTTCCAGTACCTCTTCTTTGAATAACAACACCACGATACTTTTGTAAACGCTCTTTGTTTTCCTCTTTGATTTTATAAGTCACAGTCACAGTATCTCCAGCTTTGAAGTCTGGTAATACGTTTACTTCTCCGGCAAATGCCTGTTCTGCAATTTTAATTAAGTCCATTTTTTTACGTTTTAGTGCAACATTACAGACTCACAAGTTCATATAAGAGGTTGCTTAAATATTTGGGACTGCAAAATTAGTATTTTTTTTCTTTATAGCAAATTATTTTTCAACCCTGCTTTATAAAGAGCTCCACCGATATTATCTCTGGTAGCTCCTGTTACGCTACTTAAACAGTTTGGCATATTCATAGAGTATAGGGCTCCTAAGAATGCAAAGATAAGAGCTTCTTTATAATTAATAGTCATGCTATCTGGTACAAAATATTCACATTGTGGTGCTAAATTCCTCATCCGTTCTACAAGATATAGATTGAATGCTCCACCACCAGTTAATAATACTTTTCCACTTTTTATATGGCTACCAATTTGATATGCCACATGTTCGCAAAATGTACAGAGTTTATCTTCAAATGCAATATTATATGAGTCGATTAATGGAATCACAACATCCTCTACCCACTCTCTTCCCAATGATTTTGGACCAGACTTTGTGTAAAAATCTAAATTATTCAAATCATTTAAGAGCTCTTTTGAGATATTTCCACTTCTGGCTATCTCTCCATCTTTATCAAATTCTAATCCAATTGATCTTGTATAGTGATTTAGAACATAGTTTACAGGAGATATATCGTATGCCACTCTTTGATCCTCTTTGTTATATGAGATATTTGAGAATCCTCCCATATTTAGGCAGTAGTCATATTGGGCAAATAAATTTCTATCTCCGATAGGAACCAGTGGCGCTCCTTGTCCATAAAGAGCAACATCTGTTGTTCTAAAATCGCATATTGTATCTATACCACTCTCTGCAGCGATGCCTGCTCCAGAACCAATTTGTGCGGTAAATCTTTTTGATGGTTGGTGGAATATAGTATGACCATGAGATGCGATGTAGTCTGGTTGTAAGTTGTTTTTGTCAATGAAAGCCTTAACAACTCTTCCTATATATAGCCCATAATCGGAATGAAACGTTGCGTATTCTAAGGCCGACATATTTTGTGCATTAGCTAACTTGTTTTTTATCTCTAATGGATATTCTCCCGCTTCTGCAGCGCCAATTTTATAATCCCATTTTCCATTGTTATAATTAAACTCTACATAACACATGTCTAATCCATCCAAAGATGTTCCAGACATCAGACCAATAATTTTTACCATATGAATTTTCGTTTTAGTCTATTTACATTACCACGATTATCGGAAACAATAATTTCCATTATATGTTCTTTACCTTTTTTTAATTTATCGGCAGACAGATGAACATTAAGAGCTCTATTTTTTGGATCATATTCTGCCAAATTCCATTCATTGTCAATATAGACATTATATTCAGATATTCCAGAAAGATTATCCGAAATTGTTATTCTAACAGAGTTCCTAGAGGATAAATTTGCACCATTTGAGAAAGATGGGGTTATTGTGGGGGGGATTGTATCGTATGCAATTTGAAAATTCCCAAAAAAGGATACTCTTGACTCGATCCATCCATTTTGATATTTTCCTCCAACATAGGAGGTCGATCCATTGGGATTCAGTGCAATTATGCATAGCTTTTCTGATAACTCATCTTTTACGGAATCTACTTTTATTGCCAATAGATAGCTATTGTGAATTGGTGTATTGGAATTATGAACCTTCCAGGTATCTTTTCCATTGATAATTTCTTTGTTGTAATTTAATAAAATAGAGCTATATAGAGAGCCTTGTGGAAGGAATAATCGTATATCATCTTCAATAAATCTATTTGGGATATACCAAGGCATTATTTTGTTTGAATCAATTAGTTCTAGGTTAAAATCGGAAAATCGATTTATTGTTGAGTCTCTCTTAACTTTAAAGATTTGTGTTGTTTTATTATTAAAATGATCAATTAGCTCTATTTTAAGATTTTTGGTTTCAAAATTATCTAAAATAAAAATACCCTCATTTATACTAATAATATTATCTGTCAATCCACATCCGGGTTCTACCCAACTTTTTACCATAGATCTTTTAAAACTATTTCTTTGAGGATACTCTAAAATACTATTTACATATCTACCTTTTGAAAAAGGGATGTTTTCTGGAGAAAACGAAAAAATAAGTTGATCGTCTAAATAGTAGTTATAATGCTTAATTGCCAATCTGGCATTTGTGCCATTTTGTCGGTCAACACCTTGGACAGCAATATAGAATTTTTGTGGTAGTAGTATCGTTTGAGATGTAGGACCAGAAAAACTTGCAATATGTGATGTTTGAGGTAAGGTGTTTTCAAAATCTATTGCATAAAAAGCAACTCTCTCTATTGTGGGTGGGATATTGTCCGGGGATTTAAAATTTATAAAATCTTTTGGATTCATTGGAATTTGACTAACAGTCTCTCGTACTTCAAAATGAAGATGGGGCCCTCCTGAAGATCCAGAATTTCCTGCTCTTCCAATAAAATCTCCTTTTTTAACTTTAAAATGTGTTGAATCTAGCTCTATATTAATAGAAAAAGATTTTTTTTTATACTGCTCTTCTCTTATAAATTTTTGAATATGAGGCGCAAAATCATGTAGGTGACCATATAGTGTGGTTTTGCCATTTGGATGATTAATGTATATTGCATTTCCATACCCTGTTGGAGATACGGATATTCTTGATATGTAACCATCGCCAGCAGAGATAATAGGTTCTCCAACAACACCTCCAACCCTAATGTCAACTCCAGAGTGAAAATGTGTTGCACGGATCTCACCGTAGTTTCCAGAGAAGGAGACTGGAATATTTACAGGAATTGAAAAAGAAGTTGTGGGTAATCTCTCCTCCTTTAGAAGAGATTTACCCACAATACTATTATGTATTAATATTAACGAAATTACAACAAAAAATGGAACCTTTTTTAACATATTTTTTGTTTGCAATATAGTTAAAAAGAGATAATTTGTTACAACAGATTATGAGAAGATTTTTCTCATTCTATCAAAGAAATTCTTATCTTCTTTATTTGGAGAAGGTTTGAAGTTTGTTGAGTTTTTCAATTTTTCTAATAACTCTTTCTCTGATTTATCTACTTTTTTTGGAGTCCAAATTTGTATATAAACTAAGAGATCTCCTGAACCATAACCATTAACATCTGGAAGACCTTTGCCTCTTAGTCTTAATATTTTACCAGACTGTGTTCCTGGCTCTATTTTTATTTTTAGTTTACCTTCTATATATGGAATTTCTGCATCGGAGCCCAAAATTGCCTCTGGAATAGAGATAAATAGAGAGTATATAAGATCATTCCCATCTCTTTGAAGTTCTGGATGCTCCTCCTCTTCAATTACAACAAGAAGATCTCCATTTATTCCGCCTCTACGTGCTGCATTTCCTTTGCCTTGAACAGTTAGCTGCATTCCAGTTGCTACACCTGCAGGAATTTTAAATGAGATCTCTTCAGATTTTTTTACTAGACCAGACCCAGAGCATACAGAGCATGGGTTGGTTATAATCTTTCCATCTCCATTACATGTTGGACAAACAGATGATGTTTGCATTGCTCCCAATATAGTCTGTGTAACTCTTGTTACATGCCCAGTTCCTCTACATGTATCACAAGTTTTAAAATCTGCCTGAGACTTTGCGCCTTTTCCATCGCATGCACTACATGATACATTTTTAGTAATCTTAACTTTTTTCTCGGCTCCTTTTGCAACCTCTTTAAGATCTAATTTTACTCTTATCCTAATATCTGAACCCCTGTTTGTGCGTCGTCCAGAACCTCTTGATGATCCTCCAAATCCACTAAATCCACCAAATCCTCCAAATATATCTCCAAATTGACTAAAGATGTCATCCATGGAAAATCCACCACCACTGAAACCTCCTCCACCATTCATTCCTGCATGACCAAATTGATCATAGCGTGCTTTTTTCTCTTGATTACTCAATACATCATAGGCCTCTGCTGCCTCTTTGAATTTTTCCTCGGCCTCACTATCTCCAGGGTTTTTATCTGGGTGATATTTAATTGCCATTTTACGGTAGGCCTTTTTAATCTCATCTGCAGAGGCATTTTTGTCTACACCAAGAACTTCATAATAGTCTCTTTTTGCCATTTTATTTATCTATAAATTTCTTACTGTCCAACAACAACTTTGGCATATCTAATAACCTTTTCGTTTAAGGTATATCCCTGTTGTACAATATCTATAATCAAATTCTTTTTAGAGTTGTCTTCTACAGGGACATTAGCTATCGCTTCATGAAAATCTGTATCTAACTCTTTGTTTATTGCCTCAATAGGCTTAAGACCCCTAGCTTTTAGAGTGGTTAAAAGTTTATTGTATATTAGTTCAGTGCCCTCTAAAGCAGTATCATTTTCCTGAGATGTCTCTTGTAGTAGCTTAATTGCTCTTTCAAAATCGTCAAGAATAGGGAGTAGCGATTTAATCACATCTTCTCCTCCATTAAGAATAAGTTCCTGTTTCTCTTTAAGTGTCCTTCTTCTATAGTTGTCAAACTCGGCAGCTAGCCTTAAATATTTGTCATTCATCTGCTCTAATTTATCTGAGAGCTCGTCTGACGTTGTTTTTTGTTCTTGATCATCTGGCTGTTGCTGAGCCTCATTTGATGATGTGGATGATTCGTTGGTATCTCCACTTAAATTTAAGTTACTGTCAATTGACTCCATCTCAATATTTTCTCCCATATTTGTCTCTTGTGAATTTACTTTTTGTGGCTCTTTTTCTTTTGTCATGGCATCTTTTATTATGTAAATCTCGCAAAAATACACACAAATTATTTGCCAAAAAATAAATAAGACAAATTGGCATATAACTTTAGCACAATTTATGCATATATGAGCAAATTATTTTAGAAAGAATGGTTAGTTATATTACTGAATTTTTACAGACAACTCCCATATATTCACCAATTATGATAACAATCTTAATATCGGTTGGGTTTATTGTTGGGTTCATAAATACATTGGCTGGAATGGCTACAGCTCTATCTTACGCTCTATTTATGGCAATGGGTATGCCAATAAATATTGCCAATGGGACAACCAGATTTGGTGTTTTAGCACAATTTGCTGTCTCTTCTCATATGTTTAAAAAGAGTGGAATATTGGATGTTAAATTGGGAGTGAAGGTTGGTATTGCAGTTGCTATTGGCTCTTTTATTGGGGCTAAATATGCCGCTTTGGTAGACCCATCTGTAATGGAGATTACTATGGGTCTAATGTTGCCAATTATGGCTTTTTTATTACTATATAATCAAAACTCTAAAAAGGAGAGAAAGTTCAATGTCCCCAAAGAGATTAAGCTAAACCTCTTACATATTTTAGGTTTCATTTTAGTTGGTGTATATGGTGGTTTTACTCATGCTGGAGCAGGAATATTAATTATTTTTGGGTCTTTCTATCTTTTAAAGCTAGATATGTTACATGCAAATGGTTTAAAGCAACTTGCTGTTGTAATGTATACTCCTGTTGCTCTTCTGATTTTTATTTATTACAATCAAATAAATTGGCCTGTTGCTCTTATTTACTCAATTGGTAATATTGCTGGAGGTGTTGTTGCGTCCAAATTAGCAATTAAAAAGGGAATAGGACTGATAAATATATCTGTTGCTATCGCTGTTATTGCTATGTCTATATGGCTTATTTACAAGCAATTTATTTAGTTGAAATAGTAGATTGCCGATAGAGATAGTAGTGAGATAAATATCCATAAAAGCACTCCTAGTGCAAAACTTTTTAACCCTGCCTCTTTGGCTGCACTAATTGATATATTGGATCCAATAAGAAAAAGAGCAATAACAAGACCTCTCTTACCAAGCCATCCTATATGCATATAACTCTCTTTAAATTCTGGAGTATAGTGAGATATTACAATCGCTAAAATATAAAAGAGAATAAACCAGGGAATTTTAACCTTTTTTGTGGAGCCTTTATCGGCAAAAGAGAGTGCTAGTGTCAGTGGAATTATCCATAATGCTCTAGCTAGCTTTACTGTAGTTGCAACCTCCAACGCTTTTGGTCCGTATTGTGCTCCAGCCCCTACAACAGAACTTGTATCGTGTATAGCAATAGCTGCCCAATATCCAAAACTCTCTTGTGACATGTTTAATAGATGTCCAATTTTAGGAAAGATAATTAGTGCTATGGCATTAAGTACAAATACAACAATAAGGGCAAATGATGTTTGTGTCTCTTTTGCATTAATGGTGGGTGCTACAGCTGCTATTGCACTCCCACCACAGATTGCAGTTCCAGAAGATATGAGCATAGATGTTTTTTTATCTACGCCCAATATTTTGCCGATAATCAGACCTAGTGATACTGTAATAAACACAGAAAATGCGGTTAATATTACCCCTTTTGAGGATGCCTCAATAAGGCCATTTAGATCCATTGATAGTCCCATCAAGACTATTGATGCTTGAAGAATTAAAGATGTTTTTGAACTCCATTTAGGATCTTTTATGCCCAATAAAGAGAGTATGATTCCAATAATTAAAGCCGTTGATGGCGATACAAATGGAAAAAGTGAAAGAAATATTATTGCTAAAAATAGTCTTTGTGTTGTTATCTGGTTTAGTCTCATATTTTGAAAAATTATTGGCAAATGTATTGCAAGTGTATAATTATTCAAAATACTTATTTGTTAAAGAGCATAACTTAAAGTTATGAAGTAAGGTGGTTTATGAAAAGTGAGGGCAATCTTAATTCTGGCCCAGCAAGTGTGGCTATTCTAAAATATCTAGATAGGTCTAATCCTTTTATGTTAATAATCGAAAACCTCATATCTGCAATCTCTTGTTTTATTGCCCATTCAGAGATTAAAGCAGCGCCTTGAAAATTGGGTAAGAAATTTTTGATAGCCTCTGTAGCACCCAAGTGCATAAATATATTCATCTGGTTTATAGATAAATTTACACTCTTTAACCCTCTCTCAATGACCTCTAAGGTGCCAGAGCCCTGTTCTCTCAAAATTAGGGGTATTTGTTGAATCTCTTTTATTGAAAGCTCTTTAGATTTGGAATATATGCTCTTTGATGAGACAACAAGTACAATATTATCTTTGATATACTTTGTATATTTTATTCCAGAGTGAACAGAGTCATTCTCCAATAGTGCAATATCAATTTTCTTATCTATTAAGAGCTTCTCAATTTCAAATGAGTTTCCATTGATAAGTTGTATTTGAACACTTGGATATCTTTTATGAAAGTTAGCAAGCTCTCCTGGTATTACATATTGACAAATGGTGGTGCTTGCTCCAATTTTTAGCTCTCCTTTATTTGTAGATAGTAGATTTGATATCTCTAAATCTATATCTCTATATTTTTGACGAATGGAGCATAAGTTACTATATAGTAATTTGCCTGCACTATTGAGAAAAATCTTATTACCAACTCTATCAAATAGAGGGGTATTGTATTTACTCTCTAACTGTTTTATGTGATTGCTTACAGCTGGCTGACTGATATGTAGTGAGTCTGCAGCTCTTGAGATGCTCATATTCTCGGCAACACTAATAAATACCAAATCTCTATAATCCATATCTATAAAATGATTACAAATTGAGCCATTAAGTTATAAGTAATTTGCTAAATTTGTGTATGAAAAGTGGTAAATGTGCAATATTTTGGTTTAGGAGGGATCTTAGACTATTTGATAATAGAGCTCTATCTGTTGCCTTGCAGAGATATGATTGTGTTATTCCTATCTTTATTTTTGACAAATCTATATTATCTAAGTTAGATACTATAGATAGGAGAGTGTCATTTATATGTGATCTTATAGTGGATTTGGAGAGGCAAATGGGTGAATATAGTTCAAAATTAACCATTTTTTATGGCAATCCCTTGGATGTGTTTAAGGAGATTTGTTCTAAGATTGAGATAGATGCCATTTTTTATAATAAAGATTATGAGCCCAGTACAATTTTAAGGGATTCTCAAATATCTTCATATGCTATATCTAATAATATAATTGTTGAGAGTTATAAAGACCATCTTATTTTTGAAGAGAGAGAGATTGTTAAAGCCGATGATACTCCATACAGTGTCTACACTCCTTACTCAAAGAGATGGTTGGAGTTATTGAAGGGTGATGAGAGTGAGTATTTAAAAGAGTATACTTCTCACAAATTTCTTAATAGATTGGCTAATAGGTCTTTTTTAGATAGAATACTCTCTAATATCGAGCCCTCTTTGGTATTATCTATTAGTGGGAAAATAGAGAGACAAATGGGTTTTGAGCCAGTTAATATAGATTACAGTACTATTCCAAAGGTGAAATCTGGTGAGCCAGTTTTAGACTTAGATCTATTATCAAGGTACGATACTCTTAGAGACTTTCCTGCAAAAAATGGATGTACCAATATTGGGATACACCTTAGATTTGGATCGGTGAGTATAAGAAAGTGTGTGAAAATAGCTCTTAAAACAAATTTTATTTGGCTAAAGGAGCTTATTTGGAGAGAGTTTTTCTCTTGTGTGCTCTATAACTACCCCTATGTAGAGTTGAAACCGTTTAAAGATAGATATCAATTTATTGAGTGGGATAATAATTATGATTTATTAGAAAAATGGTGCAGTGGTACTACAGGTATCCCTTTTGTGGATGCAGGTATGAGAGAGTTGAATACGACAGGTCATATGCATAATCGGGTTAGAATGGTGTGTGCATCATTTTTGACAAAAAATCTGTTAATAGACTGGAGGGTAGGAGAGTCCTATTTTGCATCAAAATTATTTGATTTTGATTTAGCTTCAAACAATGGAAATTGGCAATGGGCAGCAGGGTGTGGGTGTGATGCCGCTCCATATTTTAGGGTTTTTAATCCCTATTTACAAGCAAAAAAGTTTGATAACAATATGTTATATATAAAGAGATGGATTCCTGAGATAGATGATTATGGGAAATCTATTTTGCCTTGTGTGGATATAGACGCATCAAGAAAGGAGGCAATAATAAGATACAAAACAGCTCTTAGTTAATGCCTCCATATTGATTTATAATATATTACATTAGTCTAAATATTGGATATCTGTTTGCATCAATCTCAATATTTGATCTTACAATATCCATAAAATATTGTAGTATAGCTTTTGGATTTGATGCAAAATTTGCATCTTCCATTTTTTTGCGTTCAAACTCCTCTTTTAATTTTGGATCTTTCTCCAGAAGCTCTCTACCTTTGACCTCCATATAATTTAACCTTATCCAAAACTCTGTTGGTGGTGCAACATAGGAGTTGAAAAATCCCCAGTAGACAAGAGATGTTGGAGATTTTGGCTCTAACATATGTGCAACTATCTTTATTTTTGGCTGATCTGTTTTAACCATAATATCACCTTTGCTTAATCTAACCTTTTCTATTTGTTGTGTATATTCTGTGTTAAGGGTGATTCTGCCTTCATATGGTTGTTGTGACCATTTTGGATTGATGAACCGGTACGTCTCTACACTTAAAATAGTGTCATTTGGTATATAACAGAAGTCAATGCCGTGCAGTTTTAGAAGCTCGATTGTTTCGAAATTTTCTTTGGGAATAATATATGCCTTTGGTAATTTAATCTTTAATTGTGGTATGTATGATGTTACTATTGGCATAGAGTATGTTACTGGAGCCTCTCTGTCTGAGTAGCTCCATTGAGCACCACTAAGTTCACTAATTTCTGTTTTGGTTTTCCAGGCAAGAAAATCTACATAAGTGATGCTATCTATGTTATGTTTATATGATAGAGCTAGGGAGTCATTAATAAAATGGTGAGAGGCAACAAAATTATCGGTCTCATTTATGCTTTTAAAGAGCGACTCTTTGTTGTTTCCAATGATCTCCATTGAGTTTATAATTATATTATATGCAGCAGTAACTCTCTCTTTATACGGTTTGTAAATATGATTTTCTACTAAAAGTCCAAGTCTGTTATTTGCCGATGCATAACCATTGGAGTATTGAGGTGCAAAATTAGATGGAAGCAGTAGTGATGTTGAGTCTTGGTAGCTGGTGTATTCTAAATATGGGAATATGGGATATCCACTTCTCTCCATTTTACTTAATAGGTTTTTTTCATATATCTCTTTGCTCCATTTGTGCATAGGATCAGATAGAAACCCACAGTGATCTAGCCCATATGTGGTCACATATTGAAAATCGGCTCCGTTTGTTACGTGTATATCAATAAATAATTCGGGCAACCATCTGTGATAAAGATTTAAAAAAGCTCTTGTTTCTAGTGCATCTGCTTTTATAAAGTCTCTATTCATATTTAGCCTATTTGCAGTAAATCTAGACCCGACCTCTTCTGGTCCATTCTGATTTATTCTATAATGAGTTCCAAAATCTTCGTGCCCATCTGTGTTGATAATTGGAATAAATAATAGAGAGACATTTTGTATAATATCTAAATATAGAGAGTCAATGGCTATATCTCTGATTAACATAAGACCAGCATCCTTCCCATCTGGTTCTCCTGCATGAATTGATGCCTGAACCAATACTATCGCTCTCCCTCTATTACGGATCTCTTTTGGATCGGTTAAGCCATCTTTATCTAAAATTATCAGAGGAATCTCCCTTTTTTGTGGAGAGATTCCAATTGATGTGTAGTTTACCATTGTTGAGTTATTGGCAATTAATTTACAGAACTCAACGGTTTGGTTATATCTGGGAGTTTTATTGAAATTATGAATTTCATAATATGTGAGAAATTTAATCTCTTTATCACTCTTCTTATGAGCAGATATTTTGTTGATATAAAAAAAAGGGAGGAGGCAAATTAGTGTATATAATGTTATTCTATTCATTAATTTAATTTTAATTGCTGTTTTAATTAAAAAAGTAGGCTGCTTTTCTCATTTGTGAAGGATTTTCAAACGGTCTATTGGGTTTAAGGTACTCCTCCAAATATTTATGTATATTGAATCTTATATCGGTAGCCTCTTTAGTGTCTATTCTGTCAAATCCATGCCCACCAGCGGCATCTTCAAATATTTTATAAATAAACTCTTTGTTATGTGCTTTTAATGAATCAATCATTATTATTACCTCCTCTACATATACATCGTTATCATTTGTGTTGGTATATATCATTAGGGGTTTGCTTAAGTATTTAGCGTAAGTAGAAGGAGAGCGACGTTTGTACTCTTGTGGATTCTCCTCAATAGACTCTCCAATATGGTAGTCTGCTGTAAAATATGCTTCATAACTGCTATCGTGAGATGAGATTCTACTAAATAGGTCACTTACAGGAACACCGGCAAATGCACAGTTGTATTTTTCTGGATATTTAAGAATATTCATTAGTGAAATCATTCCTCCATGACTCCAACCTATAATTCCTATTCTGGTACTATCAACAAAGCTATAGTTCTCAATCATATAGTCTCTGCTTGCCAAAACATCTTCATTTTCTAACCCTCCATAGTCGATGTTTTCGTATGTAGCCCTTCCATAACCAGTACTTCCTCTGTACTCTGCTGAGACAACAACGTACTCTTGAGCAATTAACTCTCTAACTATATGGGCATAGTAGGTAGAGAAGTCGGAGTGTATCCCGCTGTGAGGTAAAACAATTAGGGGATATTTTTTTAATGGATCTACATTTTTAGGAATAAAAACGTAGCTATAAAATTGTAAAGGATTTGATGCAAATCTATCATCGGCACTTTTGGCTCTCCATCGTGGTGGCCCAGTTAGTCTAACCTTATCTACAAACGCTATGTCGCCCAACTTTTGATGCCACATTAGATCGTCAACTTTTTTTATTATGATATCGTGGGTGTGTCTCTGTCCGGCAAGCTCTCTTTGCAGAGATTTAATCTGATTTAATAGATCTTGAGTAGATACTTGTGATTGAGCAATTAGTGTGTTTAAAAATAGTATAAGTGTTATGCTCAGTGTAAATGTGAAGATTTTCTTTTTCATATGTTTTTGTTTAGAATCGTTTAATATATGAGTGACAATATGGTTGAGTTCCTTTTCTTAGGTAGTAATCTTGATGATACTGCTCTGCAGGGTAGAAGATGCTAGCTGGAGTAAGTTTTGTTACCACATTTAATCCTTTTTTCTTTAATATCTCTATTAACTCTTTAGCTTCTGATCTCTGGATTTCATTTAAGTAGAATATCTCTGACCGGTATTGATCTCCAACATCTGGCCCCTGCCGATTGTATTGTGTGGGGTCGTGAATTTCTAAAAAATATTTAGTAAGGTCTTTAAATGAGATTTGATTCATATCATAGATTACCTCAACAGCCTCTGCATGACCAGAAGATCCAGAACTAACCATTTGGTATGTTGGATTCTCTATATTTCCTCCTGTGTAGCCACTAGTTACAGATATAACTCCCCATCTATTTTGGAGTAGATGTTCTACACCCCAAAAACATCCACCAGCAAATATTGCAGTATCTCTCTTTTCTGGTATGAATGTCATGGAGATTGAATTTACGCAGTGTCTAGTGTTCTTTTTTGTAAAACCCTCTCCCAAAAATATGTGCCCTAAATGACCTTCACAATTGCTGCAGATTATCTCTGTTCTAAAACCATCTTTGTCTTTTAATCTGGTAATGGATCCTGATATTTGATCGTCAAAACTTGGCCATCCGCATCCAGAATCAAATTTAGAGGAGGATCTATAAAGAGGGGCATTACACTGTTTGCAGTGGTAGGTTCCAACCTCATTATGTTTATAATATTGCCCACTAAATGGAGCTTCTGTCCCTTTTTCTATAATAACTCGCTGCTCTTCTACAGTAAGTTTTCTGTATTCTTGTCCATTCATTGTCATAGATAAAAGTGTTAATGTGATAAATAAAATATATTTCATAACCCTATATATTTATAGTTATGGGAACAAATGTGTGACCAATATACTATTATTAGTTTTGATTATAAAAAAAATCGCAGCAATACTATGTATTACTGCGATTTTATTATTGATCTTAATGCGAAATTACTTCACCTCTTCGAAATCTACGTCGGTTACTTCACCGTCTGCAGATCCGTCTGCTTTACCACTTTGAGCATCAGCACCTGGTTGTGCGCCTGGCTGAGCTTGTGCTGCTTTTGCCATATCTTCTGATGCTGCATGCCATGCACTATTTAGAGCTTCGGTAGCTGAGTCAATTGCGCTTATATCTTGAGATTTATGAGCCTCTTTAAGTTGAGTTAAAGCAGATTCAATTGCAGATTTTTTCTCTGCTGGGATTTTATCGCCATACTCTTTAAGGTTCTTCTCTGATTGGAAAATCATTGAGTCCGCTGCATTTATCTTATCTATTCTCTCTTTTTCTGCCTTATCCTTCTCTTCATTTGCTTTAGCCTCATCTCTCATTCTATTTATCTCTGCCTCTGTAAGCCCACTTGAAGCTTCGATTCTAATTTTCTGCTCTTTTCCGGTACCTTTATCTTTTGCAGAAACATTTAAAATACCATTGGCATCTATATCAAAAGTTACTTCAATTTGAGGAACTCCTCTTGGAGCAGGAGATATTCCATCTAAATGAAAGCGACCAATTGTTTTATTATCTCTTGCCATAGATCTCTCACCTTGGAGAACATGGATCTCAACAGATGGTTGATTGTCGCTAGCAGTGCTAAATACTTCGGATTTCTTAGTAGGAATAGTTGTGTTAGATTCAATTAATTTGGTCATAACACCGCCCAAAGTTTCGATACCTAAAGATAGAGGGGTTACATCTAGTAAAAGAACATCTTTAACATCTCCAGATAGTACACCACCTTGAATAGCAGCACCTACTGCAACAACTTCGTCTGGATTAACCCCTTTACTTGGAGCTTTACCAAAGAATTTTTCTACAATTTGCTGAATTGCTGGAATTCTAGTAGAACCACCTACTAAAATAACCTCATCTACATCTGATGCAGACATATTAGCATCTTTTAGAGCTTGACGGCATGGTTCAATTGTTCTTTGAATAAGATCGTCGCAGATTTGTTCGAATTTTGCTCTTGTCAGAGTTTTTACAAGGTGTTTAGGAACACCATCAACAGGCATAATATATGGAAGATTGATCTCTGTTGATGATTGGCTTGAAAGCTCAATTTTTGCTTTCTCAGCTGCTTCTTTAAGTCTTTGAAGAGCCATAGGGTCTCTTCTAAGATCTAATCCAGAATTTTCTGATTTAAACTCATCTGCTAACCAGTCAATTATTTTTTGATCAAAGTCATCACCTCCAAGGTGTGTGTCTCCATTTGTAGATTTAACTTCAAATACGCCATCTCCTAACTCAAGGATAGATATGTCAAATGTACCTCCACCAAGGTCAAATACAGCAACTTTAATATCTTTATGTTGCTTGTCTAGACCATATGCAAGAGCTGCTGCAGTTGGCTCATTTATAATACGTCTTACTTTTAGACCTGCAATTTCGCCCGCCTCCTTTGTTGCTTGTCTTTGAGAGTCGCTAAAGTATGCTGGTACTGTAATTACAGCTTCTGTAACCTCTTGTCCAAGGTAATCTTCTGCAGTCTTCTTCATTTTTTGAAGTACCATTGCGGAGATCTCTTGAGGAGTATAAAGCCTGTTGTCTATGTTAACACGTGGAGTATTGTTTTCACCTTTTTCTACTTTATATGGAACTCTGCCAACTTCCATAGATACCCTGTCAAAACTTTCACCCATAAAACGCTTTATAGAGGCAATAGTTTTTGTTGGGTTTGTAATAGCCTGTCTTTTTGCAGGGTCACCAATTTTTCTTTCTCCATTCTCTGTAAAAGCTACAACAGAGGGAGTTGTTCTTTTTCCCTCACTATTTATGATAACAGAAGGCTCATTACCCTCCATAACCGCAACGCAAGAGTTAGTTGTTCCAAGGTCTATACCTATAATCTTTCCCATATTAAAATTTAATTTTTAAATAATTTCTATTTTGATTAATCTATTATCTAAGATTGTGCCAATAGATATTTACTGACATAGTGTCATATTTTTTGAGAGATTCTTATTATTGAATATTAAAGATATTATATAGCTTTGTGGCGTTAATAATAAATAAGTATGTCCATAGAAGGGAAAAATAGAATCATAACAACCCAGAGGTTGTTGGAAATGAAGGAGAAAGGTCATAAAATAGCAATGATTACTGCATATGACTATACATCTGCCAAAATTGTTGATAAGGCAGGAATTGATATTATTTTGGTTGGAGACTCGGCTGCAAATGTGATGGCAGGTCACGAAACAACTCTCCCAATTACTCTTGAGCAGATGATATATCATGCTCAAAGTGTAGTTAGAGCAGTTAAAAATCCGATGGTTGTCGTTGATATGCCTTTTGGAACTTATCAAGGTAATTCTAAATATGCCGTATCAAGTGCTATTAAAATAATGAAGGAGTCAGAGGCAGATGCTTTAAAGGTAGAAGGTGGACTAGATGTAATTGAGTCAGTTGCAAGAATAATTTCTACTGGTATTCCTGTTATGGGGCATTTAGGATTAACACCACAATCAATTCATAAATTTGGCAGTTATTCAGTTAGAGCTAAAGAGGAGAGCGAGGCTCAGAAGCTGATCGAGGATGCTAAACTTTTAGAGCAGACGGGATGTTTTGCATTGGTGCTAGAAAAGATACCAGCTTCTCTTGGTGAGAGAGTTTCAAAAGAGTTAAAAATTCCCGTTATTGGGATAGGTGCTGGAGGTGGAGTGGATGGTCAAGTTTTGGTTATGCATGATATGTTGGGAATTACTCAAGATTTTTCTCCTAGATTTTTAAGAAGGTATCATAATCTTCATGACGAAATGCTTGCTGCTTTTAAGTCTTATGTATATGATGTTAAGTCGGGTGATTTTCCTAATGAAAAGGAGCAGTATTAATTTGTAAATAGATTTTAGCTAGTATGAAATCACTTGAAGAGAAATATGAATTAGACGTTCTTTATGAGGATAACCACTTAATTGTTGTTAATAAGCGTCCTGGGGATATTATTCAAGAGGATAAGTCTGGGGATATTGCATTATGTCAAAAAGTTGCATCTTATATTGCAGAGAGAGATAGTAAACCAGGTGCAGCTTTTTTAGGAGTTGTTCATAGGTTAGATCGGCCTGTAAGTGGAGTGGTGTTGTTTGCTAAAACTTCAAAGGCTTTAATTAGAATGAATGAACAGTTTAAGAATGGAGTAGTTAAGAAGCGGTATTGGGCAATTGTAAGTAAAAGACCTCCACAAGAGGAGGCAATGTTGGTACACTATATTAGAAGAGATGGAGAGAAGAATAGGTCATATGCTCACAGTTTTTCAAGATCTGATGCTAAGGAGGCTAAGCTGATATATAGATTGCTTAAGAGTAGCGATAATTATCATCTTTTGGAGGTTGAGTTATTGACGGGTAGACATCATCAGATAAGGTGTCAGTTATCTGCGATTGGCTCCCCAATAAAAGGAGATCTTAAATATGGAGCTGCTAGATCTAATAGAGATGGGAGTATCTCTCTTCATGCAAGGGAGATATCATTTGATCATCCTATAAAAAAAGAGAGAATATGTGTTATAGCTCCTGTTCCAATAGATCCGTTATGGAGTTTTTTTTCTGATAACTAGTAATATGTGTTATGTGGGATATTATTATAATTATGTCTTTAGGTGTATTAGTGGGGTATCTCATTAGAGAGAAAAGATTTATAATTAGCAAGATAGATAGAGTTATATCTATTGCGATATATCTGCTACTATTTATTTTGGGTGTTGCGATTGGCGGTGATAACCAAATTGTCTCAAATTTATCTGAATTGGGGGCCATTGCATTATTTATTACTATATCTGCAATTTTTGGGTCACTTATCTTCTCTTGGTTATTGTATAAGTTTATATTTAGTAAGTCTGATGAAGAATAGTTTAATAATACTCTCCTTTTTCTCTTTGGGTATTCTTTTGGGATATAATAATTTGTTGCCAGCTTTTTTGCATGCAGGGAGTAGTACTAAATATGCTCTCTATTTTTTAATGTTTATTGTTGGTATATCCATTGGAGCAGATAAGAATTCAATCTCTATTATTAAAAACTTTGATTTTAGACTATTATTAGTCCCTATTGCAACTCTAATTGGAACTTTTAGTGGTGTTGCGGTAATCTCTCTTTTTTTAAGGGATTACTCCATATTAGAGGCTATGGCAGTGGGGTCTGGTTTTGGATATTATAGTCTTTCAAGTATAATTATAACAGAGATTCATAGTGCTGAGCTTGGTGTAATAGCACTGTTATCTAATATAATGAGAGAGGTTATTACTCTACTATTGGCGCCAGTGATGGTGCTTATTTTTGGTAAATTAGCTCCAATATCAAGTGCCGGAGCTACAAGCATGGATACTTGTTTGCCTATAATTGCCTCTAGCTCCGGAAAAGGGTATGTTTTAGTTGCACTTTTTCATGGAATACTTCTAACAATAGTGGTTCCATTACTAGTCTCTTTTATTCTCTCTTTAAACTAAATTTTACTGAGAATACTCTCTCGGTATCTACTCTTCTTAAATTATATGAGAAATACTCATCCAATTTTAATTCTATCCACCAAACATTAGAGTATGCCCAAGGTAGCATATTTGCAGTAAAGATATCGGCAGGGAAAACTTGAACGTTTTCAGACCCAGAGTTTGTTGTAGTTCCTCCATACATTGTTACAGAGTCGGGAGTTCCATCTTTATGTCTGTGGTCGTGTTTTAGCTCAATGCCATTACTTAGTAGAGTAAAGACCCATGTTCTGGAGCTGTCATCACCAACATAAAACGGAATTTTAATAATAGAATCACTGCACTGGGCAACATACATTACTAAGTCTCTATTTTTAAATAGAGAGTCAGAGGCAGATTCTGGAGATACAATCTGTCCATAGAAGGTCTCGCCCTCTAATGATCTCAGATTATTCCAGAACTTATTAATAACTTCTTTATTGAACTCATTATTATTAATATTAGTCTCTATGGTACTGTTTGTAGAACAGGATGATAGAGATATTAATAGAGCAATGCAAAATAGGATAGATGTTTTTTTCATAGTTTTTCTTTGCAAGATAATTAAAAAAAATATTTTATTATGAACAAATGTTCATTACCTTTGTCTTAGTTTTAAAATTTATAGTTATGCCAGGTTTTAATCAAAAAGGTCCCGATGGAAATGGTCCGATGACAGGTAGAAAGATGGGCAAATGCACTGGTTATAGTGGAGTGTCCAATAATCAGAATGAGTCTAACGATAAGGTTAGTGGTGTTGGTAGAGGTATTGGTAGAGGAGTTGGAGCTGGTCGTGGAGCCGGAAGAGCTCAAGGTCAAGGAAGAGGTTGTGGAAGAGGTAGGTTAAGTTAATGTATTTTTATGGGAATGATTGACAGAGCTTTGAAGGTTACTGTAGCTAGTGGTAAGGGTGGTACTGGGAAGACTTTTTTCAGTACCAACTTTGCTCTTGCTTTAAGCGAAAAGTATAGGGTTGTTTTAGTAGACTTGGATGTAGAGGAACCGAATGACTCAATTTTTTTTGATAATAAATGTGTAGTTACTATACCTCAATACAAAAGTGTACCAAGAGTTATTGAGGAGAGTTGTATTAAATGTGGCCTTTGTAGTAGAGTCTGTAATTTTGGTGCAATTATAAGTATTCCAAACAAAATTGTTGTTTTTGATAATTTGTATCATAGTTGTTATGCTTGTAGTGAGCTTTGTCCTTCTGGGGCAATAATAATGGAGGATTACTATATTGGTGATATAAATAAAAACAGAGTTTCTGAAACACTTCTTTTAGTTGAAGGTAGAATTGATACCAAGGAGGAGCAGTCAGTACCAATGATTGAAGGGGTAAAGAATTTTGTTAACTTAATTAAAAAAGAAGAGAATTACGATTTAGCAATATTTGATTCTCCACCAGGTACCTCATGTCCGATGATTTCAGCCGTAAAAGATTCAGATTATATTATTTTTATTACTGAATCTACAGAGTTTGGATTGAATGATTTAAGATTGGCTATTGAGACCGCAATTTTATTAAAAAAGAGTTTTGGTGTTGTAATTAATAGATATGATAAATCTGATAATTGTGTAGAGAGATATTGCAATGAGACAGGTGTAGATATTATTGATAAAGTACCATACGATAAAGAGATAGCATATAATTACTCCAATGGAAATTTATGTAACTCTTATTTTAAAGAAGATATGCTCCAAAATATAATAAATAGAGTTAATAGAAATGGCAAAGCCTAAAGAGATTGTTATACTGTCTGGAAAAGGAGGAACTGGAAAAACGTCATTTGCTTCCTCTTTAGCTGTTATTGTAGAAAAAGAAGCTGTTATTGCAGATTGCGATGTAGATGCTGCTAATATGCATATTGTTCTTAATCCTAAAAACATAATTAAAGAGAGTTTTAGAAGTGGTTATTTACCAGTTATAGATAATGATAAGTGTGTAAAATGCAATAGATGTGTGGATGTTTGTAGATTTGATGCTTTACATTTTAATGATGGATTATTAATAGTTGATTCAATTAATTGTGAGGGCTGTGGGTACTGTCAAAAGGTGTGTAATTATGGAGCAATAAGTTCTGTGGTTCCACAACGAGGTGATTATTATCTATCAATGAGTAAAATGGGGTCCTACTTTTCTCATGCAAAATTAGGAATAGGAGAGGATAATTCTGGTAAACTAGTAGCTAAAGTAAAAGAAGAAGCAAAGAGAATAGCAGAGGAGAGTAATACCAAATTTATAATAGTTGATGGAGCTCCTGGAATAGGATGCCCTGTTGTTTCTTCTCTTTCTGGAGCCCATTTGGTTGTGTTGGTAACTGAGCCAACAATGTCTGGTTTTCACGATTTAAAAAGGGTACTAGAGGTAATAAAAAGATTTAATCCCAAAATTTGTTGCATTATAAATAAACATAATATAAACAGTAGAGTTACTGAAGAAATAGAGAGCTATATTATCTCAAATAATATTTTTTTGTTAGATAAAATAGAGTTTGATCCTCTATTTGCAAAAGCTATGATGGAATCAAAGTCTGTTGTAGAGATCTCTGACTTATATAAAAGTAAGTTTATTAACTATTGGGAAAAAATAAAAAACAGATTAGATAATTAAATATTTATATGATATTATGAGAATTTTATTTACTGCATATGGCAATAATTGGGATGCGAAAATTGATCCTAGATTTGGACGTACACAATATATTATAATGTACGATACAGAAGAAGAGACTTTTGATGTACATGATAATAGAGAGATAAATAATAGAGAGCATGGAGCTGGATCTTATACAGCTCAGAGAGTTTGTGAGTTAAATCCAGATGTGATTGTAACTGGTAATGGTCCAGGAAATAATGCTGCAAATGTATTGAAGATGCAGAATATTAAAATATATGTAGATGCTTCTGATTTAACAATTAAGGAGGCTTATAAAGCTTTTTTAGATAATAAATTTAGACAAATAGATTAATTAGTTTTTTCTTCAAAAAGAGTATCTATTAGTTGTGGATACTCGGCCCAATAAAGATGTATATAGCTTGCAAATAGGGTTTTATCGTTAAAGATAGAGCAATCTAACTCTTTATCTCGTGAGCTATATACTTTTATTCTGTTTAAATTATTATACTCATATGGTTTCTCTACTAATTTTGAGTAGTGAAATTCGTGTCCGAAAAACTCTTTTTCTCTAATTACTAACTTCCTATATCCCATTGTAAGTTTCCAATCTTTGAGTGTTGCATTGGCATTAATTATATTGCACATTGGGTATGATATGCCAGACTTATCTATGATTGAACTACACAGATACATCATCCCTCCACATTCGGCAATTATTCTTTTTCCTGAATTTCTATGAAAGTTAATAGATTGTATCATCTCTTTATTTTTAGAAAGTTTGTCTAAAAAAAGTTCCGGATATCCTCCAGGAAGGTAAAGAGTATGAGTATTATCTGGGATTTTATTGTCATTTAGAGGGCTAAAGTACTCTATTTGATATCTTTCTTTTAGAGAGTCTATATTGTTTTTATATATAAAATTAAAAGCACTATCGTATGCAATTGATAATATTTGTTTAGATTTTAGTGGATCGTTAAGATGATAATTATTTGATTTAGTATCTCTCCCAATCTTGTTGTATTTTGTAAGCTCTAATAAAAGATCTATATCTATACTTTTCTCCATAGAATTTGCGGCTCTTTCTACTGCGTCATCTATTTTTTTACTATTGAAAATATCTAAGCCCAAATGTCGTGATTCCATAGAAAAGTCATCAGAAATAGGTAGATGACCTATTACTGGCATATTAATATAGTCGCACGCTTCTTTGAGCATATTTAAGTGATTTACAGAGGATACTCTATTTAGAATTACCCCTGCAATTTTTACGGAATTGTCTAATGTCTTGAATCCATTAATTGTTGCAGCAATAGAGAATGCTGCCGATTTACAATCTATAATAAGTATAATTGGAATATCAAGAATTTTGGAAAGATGTGCACTGCTACCGCAATCTCTATTGTATCCATCAAACATCCCCATAACTCCTTCGCATATAGCTATATTATTAGTAGAAATCTCTTTTTCCCACAGCATTTCAATATGTTGAGTGCTACTCATAAAAAGATCTAAATTCACAGATCTATTTCCACAAGCTATTTTATGATAAATTGGATCTATATAATCTGGTCCACATTTAAAAGGTGCAACCTTATATCCTTTTTTAGAAAGAAGTCTTAAAAGAGCAGATGTAATTGTGGTTTTGCCAGACCCAGATGATGTTGCAGCTATAATAAATGCAGAAGTACTATTGAATTTCATCTTTTTTTTTGAAACAAAGGTAAAAAATCTATCTTTGCCGCGGCTTAGGTAATTGACAGATTTCGCAATCTGAGCAATTAAAAGGGAATCCGGTTAGAATCCGGAACAGTGCCCGCTACTGTGATCCTCATTGCATTATGCAAAGCCAGAACACTCTTTATGCCACTGTTATTTAATAATGGGAAGGTAGTTCTGGTTAGAGGTAGTCAGGAGACCTGCCAAGCTATTTAGGTAATAGATTACTCTCGGGGTCAAGAGTATGGATATTAATTTTAAATTATTTCTCAATGAAGAAAAAAATTTTAATGAGTACCGTTCTGGTATTGTGTTGTTCTTTATTTGCTTTTTCACAAACAACAATTAGAGGTTATGTATTGGATGCTAATAAAAGAGCTATCCCTGGAGCTTCTGTAAGAATTGAGCAGACTAATCAGGGTGTTGCTACTAACTTTGACGGCTCTTTTTCAATTACTTTTAGTAGTGATAAAGTAGAAAAGTTAAGAGCAAGTGCATATGGCTACAACTCAAAGTCATTTGATGTTGTTGAGAGTAGAGACAATTTTGAGATTATTTTAATGGAATCTCCAGTTAATATTAATCAAGTTGTTATTACAGGAACAGGCACTCATAGGAGATTAAAAAATTCTCCCGTTCCAGTTGAGGTAATATCCTCGACAAATATTAAAAACTCAGGGGCACATACAATCGAAAGTGCTCTTACTATGTTGAATCCATCATTTACATTTACTTCTACTGCAATGAGTGATAAAATGTTTATTAATGGATTAGATAGTAAGTATTTAACAGTAATGATTGATGGGCGAAAAATCACTGGAGATATATCTGGTAGCGTTGATATTTCTAGAATTGATATGGGAAATGTTAAGCGAATTGAAATTCTAAAAGGTGCCGCTTCTTCTTTATATGGTTCAGATGCTATTGCTGGTGTAGTTAACATAATTACTAATAGGCCAAAAGACCAATTAAATTTTATTTCCTCTAGTAGAGTTTCTGAAAAGAGAGGTTATATGCAATCATTTTCGTTAAATGCTAATCAAGGAAAGATATTCTCTTCAACTTCATATAGAAGGTTACAGTCCGATGGCTGGCAGTTAAATCCCACTGAGATTAAGAAGAATAGTAGAACAGGTGCGATTACTTATGAGCCCACAGCAAAGAGAGCGGTGAATTCATTCTATTCTAATGTATTTAATCAGAGATTTGGTTACTCACATAGCCAGAATCTCTCTTTTTATGTTCAAGGATCCTTTTACGATAGAAAAAGCTATCGACCTATTGAAGCATATAATTACAATATGTTTTATCAAGATTATTCCTATGGAGCAGGTACTAAATATCTGACGGGAAATGATGGCTATTTATCTATGGATTATAGTAGTAGTGTGTATCAATATTCAAAAATTTATACAAAAGAGAGCGGTTCTTTTAAAATTGGAGAGCATGAGAAAAATAAGGAGCAGAAATACGATGTTTTAAATGCTAAATGGGTTTTCTCGTTATTGGATTTTAATAAAATATCACTTGGAGCAGAGTATGTAAATGATAATTTGGAGAGTAAAAGCATTAAGGATGGAGATAAAAATGTATATATGTCATCTTTATATCTTCAAGATGAGTTGAAAATAGTAGATGGTCTGCAATTGGTAGTGGGTGGAAGATATTCTTATCATCAAACCTTTAAGGGTAATTTTACTCCTAAAGCCTCATTAATGTATACTCTAGGTAATTTTAATATAAGAACCTCATATTCCGCTGGATTTAAGGCCCCTTCTTTATTAGAACTTTTTTATGAATATGAATCCAGAGGTTCTATTAGTTTAGGGAATAAAGATTTAAATCCAGAAAAAAGTCATTATGGTATGTTTAATTTAGAGTATGTAGGCTCTAATATCTATCTATCTGCGACAGGTTATGTAAATAGTTTGCGAGATATGATTGGGAGAAAGTTAATTGAAACTAGACCTGAGGATGCTGCAAATGGAATTAATAAGACATATGTATATAGTAATATTTCTAAAGCAGAAGTTAAAGGCATAGATCTAACCCTGAATTCCTATATAGGATATGGTATCTCTTTGGGTGCTGGATATAGTTATACAGATGCAATTGATAAAGATAATGATGTACGATTAAATAATACCTCCATGCACTCTTCAAATGTGAACGCAAATTGGGATAAAAAAATTGGAGTTAATAGTGTAAATATAAATTTAATAGGTAGATATCAAAGTGATAGATTCTATTTAGGAGAAGATAATGCTAAGCAGTATCAGTTATGGAATCTGTCATTTAATGGTTCTTATAAAGGATTAAGGGATATAATTATAGAACCATCAATTGGAGTTGAGAATATTTTTGATTTTGTTGATGATAAACCATATGGCAGTAATTATGCTACTCTTTCTCCTGGAAGGATGTTCTACTTCTCTTTAGTATTTAAATTAAATAAAAATTGGAGATAGTAGATTATGAAAAATAGAGTATTATTAGTTATTATATTGATTATTATCAATATATCCTCTTTTGCAAAAGAGGGTTTCTACCATAAACCAATATTGTCATCTATGGATAAAGGGGATAAAATTGCAATTTTGGTTGTGCATTTTGGGACTACCCATAATTTAACAAGATCTCTTACTATTGATAAAATTACTGAAAGAATTAGAGATTACTATGCCGATATTGAGGTTAGAGAGGCTTATAGCTCAAGAATTGTTATAGGGCGTTTAGCTAAACATGGAGTGTTTAAGAAAAATACAGAGGAGGCTTTATATGACCTAGCTAAGGATGGGTATACTCACGTAATTGTTCAAAGTACCACAATTTTAGAGGGGACAGAAATGAGAGCAATCAGAGAAGAGGTAAAAGAGCTAGAGAGTCAATTTAAAGACATTAGGGTTGCCAATCCTCTCCTTTTTTTTAAAAGTGATTATGATAGATTAATTGAGATTATAGATTATAATGGCACAGATCTAAAAGTATTGGTTGGTCATGGAAGTTATGATCCTGCTACAGCCCAGTATGCAATGTTAGAACACATATATAGAGGAATGGGTGTAAATAACGTTATTGTATCGACAATTGAGGGATATCCATCGTTGGATGATTTAACAGAAATATTATCCAAAAAAGAGATTAGAGATAGATATGCTAGAGTTTTACTTTCTCCTTTAATGATTGTTGCTGGAGAGCATGCCAAAAATGATATAGCAGAAGATTGGAGAGAGAGTATTGAGTCTTTGGGGTATGAAGTGAATTTAGAGTTAAAAGGATTGGGAGAGTATCCTCAAATTTCTGAAATGTTTATACAAAGTATTAACTACTCGTTGGAAAACAAAAGATATGATATTTTAGAGAAAAAGAGAGGTTACAGAGATCGCTATATCAAATATACTGATAAAAACACTGAAAACTTGGGCCTTTCTTCAAAGGTAAACGAGAATAGCAAACTGAGTAATGATTCTTACTTCGATGCTCCAGTGGAGATAAAAGATATTGTTGTTATTGGTCAAAAAGATAAGAGAGAGGTTTTAAAATTGGATGTGCCTACTACTTATTTGCCAATATCTATAAATGTAATGACTGAGCAGACATTAAATAAAATTGATGCTTCAGATATATTAAATGCATCAAGATTTTTACCAGGAGTAAAGATTAATAATAGCTATGGAGGATTTTTAACTTTAACCGTAAGAGGGTTTTCTAGAGCTCCAATAATGATAGATGGTATAAGAGATGAAAGAACCATGATCAACTCTTTTCCGTTTCCAGACATTTCTATGGCCGAGAGTGTTGAGTTGATAAAGGGGCCAGCATCTGTTTTATATGGGCACTCTGCTGTAGGTGGTGCAATTAATGTTGTCAGAAAAAGTGCCCAAAGTAAGAGCTCATTTTATACCAATTTATCTTATGGAAGTTATAAAGATAAGCGAACATCAGCTGGTTTAGGCGGGAATTTGGCTGGTCCAGTAAATTATTTGGCCAATTTCAATTATTCTCAGAGAGAGGGATGGAGGGATAATGGTGATAGTAGACTATCTGGATATTTGACTCTATCGGCAAATTTGAAAAATTTTGGAAAAATTGATATTAGAGGAGGGTTTAATAATGACTTTTATGGGACAGAAATTGGATTACCTCCCAATATGACCGATGATATTTATTCGGTAGATGGCGATGCCCTTTTTTTATCTAAGGGAGATATGTTGCCTAATTTAGATAGATCGGCAAGATATAATAACCCCTCTGATTTCTTTAAACACAATTCCTGGAATCTATCGGTAAATTATCATGTTAATATAACAGATAGAATAAAATTAGCCAATAAAGTATCTTTTTGGAGTGATGATATTAACTATTTTGGTACAGAGTATCTGTCATATCTTACTAGCAATAAACCCATTTACGATCGATATTTTATTAAAAATGGAGTTAAGCAATATATTTGTTTAGATACAGTAGCAAGAAATAGTCCTTTAAGATTCTCCCATTTGGCAGATATAGTTACTAACGATATTTCATTATCTGGCAGTCATGATATTATGGGTATGAAGAGTAATTTTTCTGCTGGTTATACATATACTTATATGCAAAGAGACAGTTATTCTGGTTATAATTTGGGAAATGATGTATTTGGGCCAGGTCTTTATTCTAAGGTATCTGTTTATAATCCTCAGCCAAATCAGGGGTATATGGAGACTAGGTTTAGTAGAGCAACCGTAACATCAGACTTTAATAACTCATTTTACATTCACAATCTCTTAGAGATTTCTGATAAATTTAAATGGATGTTGTCTGGGAGATATGATTTCTATAGATACAGAAGAGCAATTGCTCCAATTACTGATGGTGAGAGAAAATATAGTAAAAATAATATTGGAGATTATAGTTACGTAAATACTTCTAGTCTTTCATATAGAACTGGATTTGTTTATTTTGTTGATAATAATACTACAATATATGCATCAATAGGATCTTTCTTTAAACCATATAGGACTCTATATAGCCAAAATACTGTTTATTATAATTCAAAAGGAAATAGATTCTTTCCACAAGAGAATAAGGAGGTATTTAAACCAGAAAGTGGTTATCAAACAGAAATTGGTTTTACATACTCATTTTTAGATTATTTAAAAGTAAATACCTCTTTATTTTATATTCTAAAAGAGAATTCTACTCAGAATTTAGGAACATTGGAAGAGCTAAATAGTGAAGGAGTATTAGTTAAAAAGAGTATTATAGGGCAAGTAGGAGTTATGGATTCAAAAGGATTTGACATTGAGTTAAACATAACCCCCATAAAGTCTTTTTTTGCTATAATTGGTTATAGCTTTACTGATGCAAGATATAGAGATATTAAAAAGAATCCATTTTTAGAGGATTTTACAAATAAAGGAGATCGTGTTACGGGAGTGCCAGAATCTACTTTTTATTCAATATTAAGTTATGATTTAAGTAATATTCTATCTAGTGGTGCATCAATAGATTTTAATGCAAGTTATACAGATAAGGTGTTTAGAAATTACAAAACAAATCTATACTATCCTTCATATCTATTGGCTGGATTTGGTGTAAATTACAATATATCATCTGGAGTGACGCTTAAATTATCGATAGATAATTTATTTAATAAGAGTTATCATGATCAATCTTTAGGTTCTCAAATTGTACCTGGAATGCCAAGAAGCTATAGATTATCATTAAGATATGCTATGTAATGAGGTTGATTAAGTATATATTAAGAGTTCATAGAGTACTGGGATCTATTCTCAGTGCTCTATTTTTTATTTGGTTTGTTTCTGGCATAGTAATGATTTATCACTCATTTCCTAAAGTGACTAAAGAGGATGTAGTTAATATGCAAGAGAAGATAACTCTCTCTTCTATATGTTTAGAAAAAATAGATTCATTATCAACTGCATTATTTGATTCAGAAAAGATCAATTCGATTATTATCAATAGCAACTTTGTATATATTAATAGGGAAGGCAAAAAAGAATCATTTGATTTATCACAAAAGAATAGTATCGTTAACTTAGATTCTATTGCTGTGAGATGGAGTGGCTCTTCTGATTTTACTGTAAAAAATATTAGTAAGTTAGATCAATGGATTCCATTTTCTCACTATAAAGAGAAGTTTCCAATAAGAAAATATATATTTAATGATGATTATAAAACCCAGATATATATAGCAGAGAAGACAGGTGACGTTTTACAATTAACTACAAAGGAAAGTCGTTTTTGGTCTTGGATTGGTGCTATTCCTCATTGGATCTATTTTTATCAATTAAGACAAAATAGAGAGTTGTGGATTTGGACTGTAAAGCTTTTGTCTTTATTAGGGTTTATTATGATTATTTGTGGGGTGTTTTTTGCAATTTATATTATTAAAAAAAGAAGAGGAAGAGGTATTAATTTGATTCCATATAAAAAAAGAGACTATAAACTACATTTTATATTGGGTCTTATTTTTGGTATAACAACTTTTACTTTTACTCTTAGTGGTTTTTTCTCTCTTGCAAAAGCTCCAAAAATTTTTGGAAAAAATGAAGTTGCGATCAATTATAATTTTAAAGATTATATTCCATTTAGTTTTTATAAACTAGATTACAAATCTTTGATTCAACATTATGAAGATAGAGGTATTGTGCAGATAGAGTGGACCAATTTTAAAGGAGAACCATACTATATTGTATCTTTATCGAGTGGAGAAAAACTATATATTGACGCATCTAAATCTATTCCCAGAGATTTGTATTTAAGTTTAGAAATTGTTGAGAGTGCTATGCAAAAGTGGAATTTAGAGAATTCATATAGTATTGAGGTATTAAATAGGTATGATGGAAACTATATAGATAGAAGAGGGAAGTTAGAACTCCCTGTTTACAAGGTAGTTTTAAACGATCCATTGGGAACTCAAATTTATATTGCGCCTAGTAATGCTTACACAAAGGTCACTACCAAGCAAGATAGATTACAGTATTTTCTATATAAAAAACTACACTGTTTAAACTTTCCTTTTTTGGTTAATAATGGATTATTATGGAGTGTAGTAATGTGGTTCTTTATGCTTGGAGGAACACTTCTTTCTGTTTCGGGAATAGTGCTTACGGTTAGATATATAATAAGAAAAATAGATTAATTAAAGGATAATGAAAAAGGGAAAGGTTATTGTTGTTGGTTTAGGACCAGGGTCTAATGATTTTGTAGCTCCTATTGTAAAGAGGGCTATTGATAGTGCAGACGTTATAATTGGATATAAATACTATTTTAAATTTATAAAAGATCATATACCAGAAAATACTGTCTGTGTGGATACTGGAATGAAAAGAGAGGTTGAGAGAGCTAAAATTGCATTTGATTATGCATTGAATGGAAATTGTGTAGTGGTAATCAGCTCTGGTGATTCTGGAATTTATGGTATGGCACCATTGATTTTGGAGATGGGATGTCAAAATAGATATAGTGATATTGATGTTGAGGTTCTACCAGGTATCTCGGCCTTTCAGATGGCCTCTTCTTTATTGGGAGCTCCAATGGGTCATGACTTTTGTGTTATATCTCTTTCGGATTTAATGACTCCATGGGAAAAAATTGAAAAGCGAATAGTTGCATCTGCCGATTCAGATTTTATTACTGCAATTTATAACCCCAAAAGTAAAGAGAGGTATTGGCAGCTACATAGAGCAAGAGAGATTTTTCTTATGTATAGAGATCCTTCGACACCTGTAGGAATAGTTAGACAAGCTGGTAGAGAAGAGCAGCAGGTAACAGTAACCACCTTAGAGAAGTTTGATTATAATCAAACAGATATGTTTACAATAATAATCATTGGAAACTCTCAAAGTTATATTTATGAAAAGAGTAATGGTACAAAGTTATTGATAACACCTAGAGGCTATTTTAACGATAGAGAGGATTTTGAAGATCATAATAAAAATAGAAAGGAGGAAGGAGACAGTTTTTCGGCAGGTAGAGAGATTATGATAAATAGTTTTGCTAATATTGCAAGAGAGGTTAAGAGAGAAGATCTTACTCCACAGCAAAGATGGACAGTTTTTCATGCAATACATACAACGGCCGATTTTGAGATGGAGAATATTATCTATTTCGATAAGAATGTTGTGGATATTCTTAATAAAAAATTTAGAAACGGTTCTATCAAGAGAATTGTTACGGATGTTAATATGGTGGCTTCTGGTATTAGAAAATCGGAGTTGGAGAGATATGGCGTTGAGGTACTCTGTTATATTAATGATTTGGACATTATGGAAGATTCTAAATTGCATGGGACAACAAGGGCTGTTGCCGCAATAAAAAAGGCATTATTGGATAGTGTTGGAACTCTTTTTGTTTTTGGTAATGCACCTACGGCGCTTATTGAGTTATGCAATTCTATATCTAGAGGATATATACCAGAAGGGGTAATTGCTGCTCCTGTTGGTTTTGTAAATGTACTTGAATCAAAGTATATGATTAAGACTTTTGAGAATGTTCCTAAAATTATTGTAGAGGGACGTAAGGGAGGGAGTAACTTAGCTGCTACTATAGTTAACTCAATTATGAGTTATGATGACTCTAGTGATTTAATGATTCCAGGTAGAGGACTTTAGGTATGAAAAAAATTACAGTCATAGGCATAAGTGATAATCGCAGTATCTCTTTTTCTAACGAGCTACTTGATATTATTAAAAGTGCCGATCTTTTAGCAGGAGGTAAACGACACAAAGAGATTGTTTGTAGTTTAATTGGAGAAAGTTATAATTGGAGTTTAATTACTATTCCGCTGCAAGATTTTTTTGATAGTTTGAGATATTACTCAAATATAGTTGTATTTGCATCAGGAGATCCTCTTTTTTATGGAATAGCAAACACTATTATTTCTAAAATGCCAGATGCTAAAGTTGAGGTTTATCCATACTTTAACTCGTTACAAATTTTATGTCATAGATCTTTAATATCATACGGGGATATTAAATATGTCTCTTTAACAGGTAGAGATTGGGATATGTTGGATCTGGCAGTAATGGACTCGTATGACTTAATTGGAGTATTAACCGATAAAAAGAAAGGACCTTGTGAAATAGCTCAAAGGCTTCTGTATTATGGGTATAATAACTACGATATGATTGTAGGTGAGAATCTGGAAAATAATGATAAAGAAAAGGTGAATAGATTTGAGTTGTCCGATAATATATTCCTCAAAAGATCAATTGAGTGTTTTGATAACCCGAATGTTGTATTACTAAAGAAAATAAGAGATATCGATAGAGGAGTTGGTTTGATTGACAGCGATTTTCATTTGTTGGATAATAGAGAGAGCATGATTACAAAATGGCCAATTAGACTCTCATCTATATCTATGTTGGAGTTAAAAAAAGGGTCAGTATTATGGGATATTGGTGGATGCACTGGATCTATATCAATTGAAGCTAAACTTATATTCAAAAATATTAAAGTAATTTGTTTTGAGAAAAGAGAGTTTAAAGATATAGAGAGCTCTCCTATGGTTTTGAATATGAGGAAATTTGGAACTATGGGTATAACAACTATTTTTGAAGATTTCTTAGAGTGTAAGTTAGATAGCTATACGCCACCAGACTCCGTGTTTATAGGTGGTCATGGAGGTAAATTGGAAGATATGTTACGTGTTATATATAACAAGATTAAGGTTGGAGGAGTGGTTGTGTTTAATTCAGTATCATCATCTAGTGCATCTCTTTTTAGAGAGGTATCAAAGGACTTAGGATTTAGAGATATACACTCTATGGATATTCAGATAGATAATTATAATAAGATAACTATATTAAAAGCAAAAAGATGAGTGTAGCAATTATATATTATAATGTAAAGGGGGGCGAAATTGCTCACAAGTTAAAATGCTCTATAGATAATTCTACTATTTATGATGGTTTTACCTCAGAGCTATTTTATGGACATAGAGCGTTGATTTTTATATGTTCTGTTGGAATAGCAGTAAGACAAATATCGGGATTAGTTAAAGATAAATATGCCGATCCGGCTGTTTTGTGTATTGATTCTAATTGTAATTATGTAATACCAATATTGTCGGGTCATATTGGAGGTGCTAATGAACTTTCAAAGGAGCTCTCTACTATTCTAGGTTGTAAAGCTGTAATTACTACTCAGAGTGATAATGAGAATTTATGGTCTCTAGATCTTTTATCTTCAAAATTTAATTGGAGAACCAATCTATTTGGTTGTGATATGAATGGAGCTATATCTCGTTTTGTCAATAGAGAGAAGTGTGCAATCTATTTAGAATATAAAGATTTTGGTACCAAATACCTCAAAAGAGATATACCTACACATGTCTCTTTGTTAGATAGATTAGATTTAGGTAAAATTAAAATGGAGGGCTACTCTCTATTAATTATTGTATCTCCACATATATATGATTTTAGTGAAATAGTTGATCATACTGCTGTTATCTCTTTTATTCCAAAGTTATTTCATTTGGGGGTTGGATGTAGAAAGGATGCTGATTCAAAAGGTGTTGTAGATTATTTAAAAAAGCAGGTAGAGGAGAAGGGGATATATTTTGACTCAATTGCATCTCTCTCTACAATAGATATAAAGAGAGATGAGCCATTGATCTTAGATATTTTATCTCAACTACCAACATCTTCTTTCAAATTATTCACGTCTCAAGATTTGAGCAAAATATCTGTGCCAAATCCCTCTCAAAGAGTTTTAGAAAGAGTTAGTACACCAAGTGTTTCTGAGGCATCGGCTTTACTTGCCTCAAATGGGGGAAATATGATTATAGAAAAACAGTGTGCCTCTTTATCTCAAGGTGCCGATTTCACATTTGCCTTAGCTCAAGAGTGGGATACAAATTGGAGAGGTCATATTGAGTTTGTTGGAGCTGGGCCAGGAGATCCAGAATTGATCTCGTTAAAAGGTAAAAGATATTTAGAATCTGCCGATCTGATTCTTTATGCAGGGAGTTTAGTACCCAAAGAGCTAACAAACTACGCAAAAGAGGGGGCAATTGTAAAAAGTTCTGCAGACATGGATTTGATTGAACAGGTTTTACTAATGAAAGAGTTCTACAATAGAGGTGAGTTGGTTGTACGTTTACATACAGGAGACCCTTGCATCTTTGGAGCAATTCAAGAACAGATGAATTTATTGGATCAAGATAATATTGAGTATAGTATTACACCTGGAATATCGTCGTTTTTAGCAGCTGCAGCACAACTTAAATCTCAATTTACCATTCCAGAGAGGGTTCAAACAATAATTTTAACTAGAGGCCCAGGCAGAACTCCCGTTCCAGAGAGAGAGTCTCTCTCTATGCTCGCACGTTCTAGGAGTACAATGTGTATATTTTTAAGTGCGTCTATTGCTAAGGATGTTCAAAATCAATTGTTAGAACATTATCCAGTGGATACTCCTGTTGCTGTCTGTTATAAGTTGACTTGGAAAGATCAAAAAATATATAGAGGTAAATTGTGTGACTTAGCTAAAATCATACAAGACAATAACTTAACGTTGACAACTTTAATTGTTGTTGGTGAAGCTATTGACAATAGAGGCGGATTGTCTAAGCTATATTCAAACGAGTTTACTCATCTTTTTAGAGAGTCTAGAAATAACTAATATAAGAGAGAAGCTCTATGATATTGATATTTGGAGGAACAACTGAGGGTAAAATCTCTGCAGATTTATGTGCATCATCTGGCTCTGCTTTTGTTTATAGTACAAAAGGAGAGAGTAGTATTAGATGGAGTAACTCTCTCTCTATTTGGGGAGAATTAGATTTCACTCAAATGGCACATATCTGCATTTCAAATGAAATATCGTTAATTATTAATGCAGCACACCCTTTTGCAACTAATCTTCACAATAATATATCTAGAGTCTCTCATTTATTAAAGATCCCAGTTATTAGGTTTGAAAGAAAATTCAAAGAGAAAATAGAGGAGGCACTATATTTTAAAGAGGAGAAGGAGTTAATTGCTTATCTGTCTACTAGTTCGTATGATAAGATCCTACTTTTAACAGGAGTAAGTTCTGTAAAAAAATATAGAGAACTATGGAAAAAAAGAGATGTTTGGATAAGAGTGATGGATAGGGCAGATTCCAACCAAGAGATAGAGATAGGAGGATTTCCAAAAAGTAGAGTATTGTATTTTAAGGACAATAGTATAGAGCATCAAAGAGAGATATTTAAAAAGATAAAACCAGATGTAATTGTTATTAAAGATAGTGGTGAGAGTTCTGGCTTTTATAATAAATGTACTGCTGCTCAAGAGGAAAAAATTACCATATGTATCTTGTCAAAAAGAGAATTGCCAGACTTCTATAAACCAGATGAGTTGGATTTTGATGGTAATATAGTTGTTAATGGAGCGCTCTCATTACGTGAGATGATAGATAGAATTTTGCCAGGTTTTTTTAAATTAAGAGTTGGTATTACAACAGGAACCTGTGCTGTGGGTGCATCCATGGCATGTTTGAGAGATATTTTTGAGAAAAGAGTTCAAGATTGGATTGAGATAACGCTACCTGCAGGAGAGAGTATTAAAATCAAAGCTGAATTTGTATCCAAAGGAGATAATTGGTGTGAATATAGAGTACAAAAATATTCTGGAGATGACCCTGATGTTTTAAATGGAATCTATATTCATTCAAGAGTAAGAGTCGATTCTTTTTTTAGTGATATAAATTATAATCGAAGAATTACAATTGATGGGGGCGATGGAGTTGGAAGAGTTACTTTACCAGGATTGGGAATTGATGTAGGTAGTGCAGCAATTAATCAAAAACCTAAAGATTCTTTATTAGAGAATATTAATTGTTATTTGAACTCTATTGACAAAGAGAGTTATTTAAACAATCATAAAATAGAGGTAGTTATATCAGCCCCTAAAGGAGTTGAGCTTGCTAGTAAAACTTTTAATCCAAAACTTGGTATAGAGAGAGGAATCTCTATTATAGGTACATCGGGGATAGTTAAGCCTTTTTCTTCTGAGGCATTTGTTGCATCATTTTGTAAAGAGATAGATCTGAGTGTTGCTTTAGGATGTAACTCTATAATATTAAACTCTGGTGCTAAGAGTGAAAAAATAGTCAGATCGATATTTAATAAGAGTTGTGAAAGATCTTTTGTTCAGATTGGAAACTATGTTGGAAGTGCTTTAGAGTACATAGATAAAAAACAAGAGATAACTAATATTATTGTTGTTCTAATGGTTGGCAAGGCAGTAAAGTTGGCTCAAGGTAGAATGGATACTCATAGCAAAGAGTCTCTCTTTGATAGAGAATTTATTAAAGCATTAGCAATAAAAAGTGGATGCGATAGAAGTGTTATAAATTTCATAGAAAATATAAATTTTGCTAGAGATCTATGGTTTATAAATGATAAAGGTCAAAGAGATTTATTGATGCAAGCTATTGCAGATAGCTCTCTCTTTTATTGTAGAAAAACTATTAAGGATAGAGAAATAAGTTTTTATCTTATATCTGAAGATGGATTATATTATGTCTCTAATACACCATAAAAGTTCATCTATAGATTGCACATCTATTTTTTTATTGTTATGATAAACATATATAAAATTTGAATTAGTCTCTTTTGTGTCTATAATAGTGTTTGATTCACACTCCCTTGAGACATCAATACCATTTCTTCTTAATGCTTTTTTTATCATTAGAAATTTTTGACCATGTCCTGTAACCTTGATCTTTTTGGAGTATCTATTGGAAACTCTAAATAGACCAGAATCTTTGTCGAACTCTATCCCTTTTCTCGAAAAAAAGCTGCTTAAATCACCATTAAGAGATAGATCTTCTGGAGTACCTGTTGTTATTCCTTGTTGTTTATCCATTAACCACACTCTATCTGCAATTTGTAGAGCTAATTCTAGGTCGTGTGTTGATAGAAATATTGTCTTTTGAAATTCTCTGCAGAGATTATGGAGAAGTCTCATAATCTCAACTTTGCTTGGAAAATCTAAAAAGGCAGTAGGCTCATCTAAAAATATTATTGGTGTTTGCTGTGCTAAAGCTTTCGCTATCATTGCCTTCTGCCTCTCCCCATCGCTTAGAGTATCTATATCTCTATTGGTTAAATTACTAATGCCAACCAGATCTATTGACTCCTCAATTATTTTTTTATCTATATTACTCAATACTCCCCAAAAATTTGTATATGGAGCTCTTCCCATAGAGACCAATTCATAAACTGACATATTCTTAATCAAACACCTGTCTGTTAGAACCACGCCAATCATCTTTGCTATGTCTGTAACCGAGTAATTATCAATAGGCTTGCTAAATAGGTTTATATCGCCTTCAATTTTAGGTATAAATGAAGAAAGAGTTCTCATTAGAGTAGATTTACCTACACCATTCTCTCCTAGTAGTGCAGTAAGTTCTCCACTATATAATTGAGTATTAATATTAGAAGAGATTATTTTATATCTACTCTTATCTATTTTGTATCCTATTTTAAGAGAAGATATTGTTATGTTTGCCGATCTATTCCGATGTTTCATTTGCTCTTTTTTTGAAAATAATAGATGCTACAATTGGTGCTCCAATAAGAGAGGTCACAGAATTTATGGGCAAAGCACCCTCAAAGCCAGGCATACGAGAGATTAAATTGCACCCAAGTGCTAAAATTGACCCAATTATGGCCACAGATGGCATTAATAGTTTATGATCCGATGTTTTAAAAATAGATCGACACAGATGAGGTACAGCCATTCCTAGAAATACAATTGGTCCGCAATATGCAGTTACTATTGCAGTAAGTATTCCAGCCGATGCTATTATTAGTGCTCTAGATCGATTTATATTTAGTCCAAGATTTCTGGCATAGCCATCTCCTAGAAGCATAATATTCATCTGTTTTATTAGTAAAAAGGATAGAGGGATTGTTATTAACATCATAATTACAAATGGGGCTATCTGATTGCCAGAAACTCTTGAGAAGCTACCTAGCCCCCATATAACATAGGCTTTAACATCCTCCTCTACACTAAAGAATTTTAATACACCAATAATTGCACTAGCTATGTAGCCAATCATTACTCCTATAATAAGAAGAGTTACATTACCTTTTACCTTTTGAGATACATATAGTATAAGTGACATTACAGCCATAGAGCCAATAATTGCAGATATAGTTATGGCAACATTTCCAATGAATCCCACTTTACTTAGTACAACACCACCAATTGAGCCCGATAGTAATATAACAAATGCAACTCCAAGACTTGCTCCAGAGCTTACACCCAATACAGAGGGGCCTGCTAATGGATTTCTGAATACAGTTTGCATTTGTAATCCGCTAATTGCTAATCCGGAACCCGCTAATATTGCAGTAATTGATTGAGGTAGCCTAGATTTGAATATAATGTTTTGCCAAACTATAGACTCTTGAGAGTCCCTCAATAGAATGTTTATAACAGATTTAAAAGGTATTGAAACAGAGCCAACAGCTAGATTCAATCCAAAAAGGAGTACTAGAGTCAATAAAGATACTGTTAGTAGGATGTAGTTCTTATCTTTAAGTAATGATTTTAAGTACATTATGGATCTATTTGTTTAATATTGAGTAGTAGACAGGAGTGTGTTCTGGCAATATATCTGGATGTATAGCTTTAATAATATCTGCTAAAACAATCTGAGGTTCCATAGGGCTATTTTCATAAAATGGCTTATCCCTTAAATTGCAGAAGATAATAGATCTATTTTGATATGCTTTAAAATCGGTATATCTGCTATCTATTTTTGAAAGGGTTTGGTAATTATATTCTCCCGGATGACTCACTAACAATCTCCAAAAATCGGCATCATGAGCCAGATTATATACACTTTCAAAATCCATTTCTAAACCTCCAGAATTGGAGTCTTCTTTTAAAAAATAATCGGCACCTGCATCCTTGAACAGATTAGCTAGAAAACTATCTCCTCCAACAACATACCAATTACCACCTCTCATCTCTCCACTTAAAATTTTAGGTCTCTTCTCTATTTTATCTACTCTGTTTTTTAAAGCGTTATATTGTGCTGACATAATCGAGAAAAGTGAATCAGCTTTTGGTGATGAGTCTGTTAGAACTCCAATTAATCTAATCCACTCAGCTTGACCCAGTGGACTCTTCTCTTTATAGCCCAGATGAGGCATTAGTGGAATTCCGGTTTCTGCCAAGGTTTCATAGCCGCCTCTTTTAAATGGAGATATAAATATAATTTGAGGATTAATCTCCATAACTATTTCGTTATCGAAATTGCCTTCAATACCAATACGTCTGATATCACCATTCTCTATTCTATCTTTTACCTCACCATTAAATAGATGTCTTGTACTTGTGATTCCGCAGATATTCTCTAGCTTCTCTAGTTTTATAAATGCAGATAGTTGTAGAGATGTCATACATATGGCCCTAGTAATTGGAAGCTCAATTACTGTAAATTCATCGGATTTTAACTCTTGATATCTACTATAGTTAGATTTAATTAAAACATATTTATAGTTAAATGATATGCTATCTTGAGGGTCTTTTATCTCTAAAATATAACCATCATCAAACTTTTGAAGTGTAAACCCTTTTGCATATTCAATTTTAACTGGTTTTGATTTATCAATTAAATGGTCTAGGCTTAAATAAGACTGGTTAGACTCTTTGCATGAAAGCAAAAGAAGGCAAGCGAGTAGTAGGAAAAATTTAAGAATCTCTTTTATCATAATTTTTGAGTTTTGTTTTATACCTCGAAAACATTTATACTCTCTTCTTGTGGCAGGTCTTCTGACTTACTCCTTGTTTAAATGACCTTCCCGTTAATAACAACAGTGGCAATAAGATATCTAAACATTACGGAGATTACAGCAGCGGGTCTGTCAGGGATTTTCACCCTGTTCCCTCTTAGTCGATGCTATATCGAAACCATAAGTGGGCACAAAGGTAGTATAAACTTTAATTTTATTGTCAATATTTTTTTATGATTTTTGCAGCAAAAATGCAAAGTGTAAATATTGTCTCATTGGGCCCAGGTGATCCCGATCAAATTACTCTTAATAGTTACAGAAGGCTTCAATCCTCGGATTATATTTTTTGCCCAAAAATTAATGGAGTCTCAAGAGCTGCCGATATACTATGTTCACTGTCGATAGAATCATCAAAAATCATCTTATATGATTTGAGTATGGATTTGGATAGATCTCAAGCAATGAGTCAATATAGAGATATAGCACAAGAGATCGAGAAGCTCGTTAAGCAAGATCTATCTATCTCTGTTACAGCAGAGGGTGATTGTTCAATATACTCTTCTACAAAATATATTAGTGATATATTATTAGAGAGAGAGATACCAGTAGAGAGTTGTGCTGGGATACCCTCTTTTTTGGCTGCAGCCTCTTTAGCAAATCTACATATTGCAAAACTCAATAGATCTCTTATTATAATTCCTGGATATATCGATTATGATAATTTTAAAAACCATATAATTAATGGTGACTCTGTTGTTATTATGAAGCTAAGTAGATTGTCCAAAGATGTTATTGGTAAAATCTCTCAAATGGATAAAATTGAGCTACACTATTTTGAAAATATTGGACTACCTAACCAGTTTTATAGTAATGATAGAGAGATTATTTGCAATAGAGATGGTATATATTTCTCGCTGTTGATTGCTATTTCTTTGTTTTAATAGAAGATAATTATATACCTTTGCTTCACTTTGTTTCTAACCTGGGTTGCCAGAAGAATTAAAAGGGAACCAGGTGAAAATCCTGGACAGAAATTACTGCTGTGAACTTTATTTATGACACAGACATTCTTATGCCACTGTTTTTTAATGGGAAGGCGTCTGTTGTTGAAGTGAGTCAGAAGACCTGCAAAGTAAAAAACCGTTGCTTTTTAGCATTTTTTTAATATTTATATAGATGAGACTTGGTCCGATAATGTTCGTTGGGACTGGGAGTGATGTTGGTAAAAGTGTAGTAACAGCTGCATTTTGTAGGATATTTTTACAAGATGGTTACTCGCCTGCTCCTTTCAAAGCCCAAAATATGGCATTGAACTCATATGTTACACCTGATGGTCTTGAGATTGGACGTGCTCAAGAGGTTCAGGCTGCAGCATGTGGTATTGCTCCACACACCGATATGAACCCGATTTTGTTAAAACCTTGCGGAAATAATATATCTCAGGTTGTATTAAATGGAAAACCTTATGGTAATAGTGATGCATACTCCTATTTTAGAGGAGAGGGTAGAGATCTTTTTGTAAAAGAGGTTAGAGATGCATATGATAGACTAGCAACCAAACATCAACTTATTGTTCTTGAAGGCGCAGGAAGCATATCGGAGTTGAATTTAAAAGCGAATGACATTGTAAATATGAGCATGGCTCTATATGCAAAGGCTTCTGTCATATTAATTGCCGATATTGAGAGGGGTGGCGTTTTTGCAAGTTTATATGGTTCTATTATGTTGCTTGACCAAGAGGAAAGGTCTCTAATAAAAGGGATTATTATAAATAAATTTAGGGGTGATATAAGACTTTTTGATTCTGCAAAAAAGATGATTGAAGATCTATGTGGTGTTCCCGTATTAGGAATAATACCATATTTTAAAGATATTTATATAGAAGAAGAAGATTCCGTTGCAATATCAAAAAGAGGCAACTGTTTTATTGAGAATAGAGTAAATATTGTTGTAGTTTATCTAAATCAGATGTCTAATTACACAGATTTTGCTGTACTAGAAAGAGATAGTAGAGTCAATCTATATTATAGTAAAGATCCATCTGAAATAAAAAAAGCTCAAATTATTATTATACCTGGTACAAAATCTACCCTTTCCGATCTCCATTATATTAGAGCCAATGGAATAGCTTCTGCTATCTTGGATGCTCATAAATCTGGTTCTACCATAATCGGCATATGTGGAGGATATCAAATTATGGGAGAGGAGATTTTAGATTTAGAGAGTGTAGAGGGAGATATTACGCATATGCCTGGACTATCTCTTTTACCTTTAAGAACATATATGACCCATGATAAGATAACTAACGAGAGTGAATTTATCCTTAATAGTGAATTTATAAATCATCAGCTATCAGGTGTTAATGGAGATTATACATTAGACTCATTTAATGTTAATATGAGAGGTTATGAGATACATATGGGACGCTCTGAATATACGTGTCTTAACCCTAAGTATCTGTTAATAAAGCCTGATGGAACTAGAGATGGGTGTTGGTCAGAAGATAGATTATTTGGTACATATATGCATGGTATATTTGACAATAGTAAATTTATTGATCTCATTATTGCTCCATATTCAAATCTATTCAAAGATGAGCAGTATAATTTAAAATTCGACCCATATCATTTTAGAGAAGATCAATTTGATAAACTAGCCAAGCTCTTTAGAGAGAGCGTAGATTTAGAGAAAGTGTATAAAATTATTAAACATTAAACATATCTATTATGATTTATGGACATGGAGACGATATTTATAATTATTATAGGGAGAATCTAATTAATTTTAGTACAAATATATCACCATTAATAGATAACAGAGATCTTTATAAATATCTGTGTTCCACAATAGACTCAATCTCATCGTACCCTCATCCAGAGGCACTACCTTTTAAAGAGGCGTTAGCCAATTATAAGAGAATAGGAGTAGATACAATATTATGTACCAATGGGGCAATTGATGCAATATATACTCTTGCAGAGCACTATAGAGACTCTTTTTCTCAGATATTGTCTCCTACATTTAGTGATTATAAAGATGCTTGTATGGCTTATGGGGCAATTAGCTATTCTATAACTAGTGTAGATCAAATTGATGATAGAGAGGGAGTCGTTTGGATTTGTAATCCAAATAATCCTACAGGATCTGTAATATCAAGAGATAAGTTATTAGATCTTCTAACTCTTTTTCCTAATAAAATATTCATTATAGATACCTCTTACTCATATTTTACAAAAGAGAGACTGTTAGATTACGACCTTATATACGATTATCCAAATTTGATATTTATTGGATCTATGACAAAAAGCTTCTCGATACCTGGACTTAGGCTTGGGTATATTGTCTCAAATGAGAGGATAATATCAAAGATATCTTTAAAGAGTATGCCTTGGAGGGTAAACTCTTTGGCCATTAATGCTGGTGTTTTTTTGATAGATAGATCTTCTAAAATAGATCTTAATTATCTTCTTAATCAGAGAGAGGTTGTTGTTTCTCAAATAAATACGATTAACTCATTTACTGCATATAACTCATCCACGCACTTTTTTATTGCTAAAACAAACAGAGATAGTGCTTCTAAATTGAAAGAGTATTTAGTAAATAACCATTCTATTCTTATACGAGATGCTTCAAATTTTGAAGGTTTAGATAGCTCCTATTTTAGAATTGCAGTTAGAGGAGAAGAAGATAATAATAAACTTATTTATGCTTTAAGATGCTGGACACAAGGGTAGTATTGATTATATCTTTGGTTATAGGCTGGGTTTTAGATCTTATATTTAGAGATCCAGAGTGTCAAATGCATCCAATAGTATTGTTGGGTAGATCAATCTCTTTTTTTGAGAGAGTATTAAATAGAGGAAATTATCTATTGTTTAAAGGCGCTATGATGGCCATATCTATTATATCTATTTTTGGTTTAACTACAATGGCTATCTCTTATGGGTTGGAGCATACCAATGAGTACATTCAGATTATTATATATGCAATTATCATCTTTTTTATGATCTCTGGGAGCACTCTAATTTATGAGGTTAAAATGGTATTTTACGCTTGTAATCAATCTTTAGAGAGAGGGCGTGAGCAGCTCTCTAGAATAGTTGGGAGAGATACTAGCTCTCTTCAAATCACTGAAATTAAGAGAGCTGCTTTGGAGACGCTTTCAGAAAATTTGAGTGACGGAGTTATAGCTCCTCTGTTCTGGTTTATGATTTTTGGTCTTCCTGGAATAGTAGTGTATAAGGTGATTAATACGATGGATTCAATGGTAGGGTATAAAAGTGATAGATACATACTTTTTGGCCGATTTGCTGCAAAATTAGATGATGTAGTTAATTATATTCCAGCGAGATTGACCGCTATTTTAATTTTATTATCGTATAATAGGTTGAATTTAATTCCATTTGTATTAAAATATGGAAAATCTCACTCTAGCCCCAATTCTGGATATCCAGAGTCGGCTCTTGCAGCAGTGCTTAATTGCCGATTTGGAGGGCCATCTACATACTTTGGTAAAGTTGTAGATAAGCCTTATATCGGATACAATAATAGAGACTTTAATGATTTAGATTTAAGAAAGTCTATATATATCAATAGAGTATCTGAGATTATAATGGTATTTATTGTCTCTTTAGTAATCTTTTTAATTAAGTAGTTATTATGGCCAAAATAGTTTATGTTTCTGGAGGCAGACGTTCTGGTAAAAGTGATTTTGCTCAAAATTTGGCTTTGCAGTTAAGTGATAAGCCAATCTATTTAGCTACATCAAGAGTATGGGATAGTAATCATAAGGAGAGAATAGATCGGCATATTGAGCAGAGAGGAGATTTGTGGATTACTTATGAAGAGCAGAGGGAGATCTCTAGATGTTGTTTTAATAAGGGAGATGTTGTGGTTATTGATTGCGTAACTCTTTGGGCTACTAATTTCTTTTATGACCTGAATTCAAATATAGATCTCTCTTATAGGCTTATGAAAGAGCAGATTGAGTTTATGATTAATATTGATGCTACATTTATTTTTGTTTCTAATGAAATAGGTTTAGGCGGGATATCGTCAGATGAGATTCAATCTAAATTTTGTGATCTGCAGGGCATGATAAATAAGTTTATTGCACAAGTATCATCGGAGGCTTTTTTGATAGTATCTGGATTACCCATAAAATTGAAATAAATAAAATGAGAAATTTTACAATTACACAAAGTGATATCTCTGTTGAGAGAGAGTTAAAAGATAAAATAGATAACTTAACAAAGCCAAAGGGTTCACTGGGGTTATTAGAGGAGCTTGCAGTTCAAATTGGAATGATTCAATCTTCACTCTCGCCAAAATTAAATAATCCATATAATGTTATTTTTGCAGCCGATCATGGAGTTGCGGTAGAGGGTGTAAGTGCATCTCCCCAAGAGGTAACTCATCAGATGATTAGAAATTTTATTGAAGGTGGAGCTGGTGTTAACTTTTTGGCAAATCAGCATAATTTCAAATTGTTGGTTGTAGATGGGGGTGTAAATGCTAATTTGGAGTCGGTATCAGGTGTTATTGATAGAAAAATAGCAATGGGTACAAACAACTATCTTTATGGAGCAGCTATGACTCAAGATCAGATGGAGAGGGCAATTGAGGTTGGTTCTGAGATTGTGGATATGTGCTTTGAGGATGGTTGCAATATTATAAGTTTTGGAGAGATGGGTATAGCCAATACATCGGCATCGGCACTTTGGATGAGCTTTTTAACAGGAATTCCTTTGGAGAGGTGTGTTGGAGCTGGGTCTGGACTTTGTAATAAAGGAATTGAGCATAAATATAATATTTTGTCAAAATCAAAAGAGCGCTATAGTGGAGATGGTTCTGTTTATGATATAATGAGATATTTTGGGGGGATAGAGATGGTTATGGCCGTTGGTGGAATGCTTAGGGCAGCAGAGAGAAAAATGGCAATTATAGTGGATGGATTTATTATGAGCTCATGTATGTTAGCTGCTTCTCAAATAGATGTTAATGTTTTGGATTATGCCATTTTTGGACACAAAGGAGATGAGGCTGGGCACAGGCTTTTAATCGATTTTATGAAAGTGAAACCAATTTTAGATTTGGGATTAAGGTTAGGAGAGGGCACAGGTGCTATTTGTGCATATCCAATAATTGATTCCGCTGTTAGAATGGTTAATGAGATGAGTTCTTTTGAGAAAGTACAGGTTACAAAGTATTTTTAATAGTCAAAAAATTATGAAATCTATCTTGGCTTCATTATCATTTTTTACTAGGCTCCCATTTTGGAAATTGGCTAATTTGGAGTCTAAACATTATGCAAGTGTTGTGCACTATTGGACCCTAAGTTCAGTGATAACTTCTGGAGTTATGGTTCTCTCTTTTTTTATTTTTAAAGAGATATTGCCTATGAAACTTGCATTAATTTTATCTTTGGGTTCAAGGGTATTAGTGACAGGAGCGTTACATGAGGATGGATTTGCCGATTTTTTTGATGGTTTTGGAGCAGGGAGAGATAAGGATAGAGTGCTTTCTATCATGAAGGATTCACATATTGGGGCTTATGGAGTTCTTGCTCTAATTTTTAATTATATCATACTTATTGAAACGTATTCATTATTAGATGTTACCAAGATATTTGTTTTAATGATTATGGCAGATGCTTCATCAAAATTTGTCTCATCATTTATTACCTATCTTTTGCCATATGCAAGAGATAAGGAGGGGTCAAAAAGCGGTGTAATATATAGTAGTGTAGATTATAAAGGATTGATTGTATCTGTTTTATTTATCTCTATTTTGATATATCTGTTTTTTAGTTATGCTGTAATAGCCGCATTTTTGGTAATAACAATCTTCTTTTTAGTATATGTTTGGTTTCTTAAAAAGAGAATTGGTGGATATACTGGTGATTGTTGTGGAGCCTCTTATGTTTTTATGGAACTAATTTTTTGCATTATTTATTTAGTATTCAATACCAGTGTATGAAGATTATATTTATTAGACACACCTCTTTAAACATTGAAAAAGGGATCTGTTATGGACAGTCGGATATAGATGTGTCTTCTCAATTTATGGATGAGGCATTAAAAGTAAAGAACTCACTCGATGGATATATTGTAAAGAGTAGAGAGATAAAGGTCTACTCAAGTCCACTAATTAGATGTATTAAATTGTGTAACTTTTGTGGTTTTGATCCAATAATTGATAAAAGGTTGTTAGAGGTAAATTATGGTGATTGGGAAGGAGAGTATTGGAGTAAAATAGATGATCCAAATCTCAAACTATGGTATGATGACTGGGTGAATGTTAGAGCAACAAATGGGGAATCTCTTTTTGATTTATATGATAGAGTCTCTTTTTTTATTGATAATCTAAATTCTGATTCTAAGGAGAGTAATAATATTGTTTTTACTCATGGGGGAGTAATTATTTGTGCTATTAAATATTCTAAAAAGTGTTCTTGGGAGGAGGCGTTAGCGTTAAATCCTGATTATGGGCAGATAACGGAGTTATTTTTTGATTAAATCTGTTTAAAATGAGCATTGTATTAGTAAGGCATGGATTGACAGAATGGAACAGCAGCAAAAGATGTACTGGGTGGACAGATATCGGCCTTAGTAGAGTAGGGGTTCAGCAATCTATTGATTTAGCTAATTATTTGAATAATATAGGATATATACCCTCTTTAATCTATTCATCGTATCTAAAGAGATCAATTGAAACAGCCAAGTATATTAGAGATTTGTTAGCTCCTAATCTATTAATTAATAAAAGATGGAGATTAAATGAGAACCACTATGGAGCACTTCAAGGGATGAGTGTTAATGAGATTGATGATACTTATGGTAAGGAGTTTAGATGTAAATTTTTTAATGATTTCTATTTATCTCCTCCTTCACTCACAATAGATGATTGTCGTCATCCTCAAAATGATAAGTTGTATGATTTGATCTCTCCAGATTATCTGCCGTGTGGAGAGTCATTTTATGACCATTTTTGTAGAGTAGATATTTTTTGGAGGAGATTGATTGAGAGTTATAAGCAAGATAAAAGAAGTAGGCTGATTGTTTGTCATGGTAATACAATAAGAGCCATAATGATGTCTCATTATGGCCTAAATATAGAACACTATTTTTCTATAGATGTAAGTAATTGTACTACAATTAGGTTGGATGTTGATTAAAATTCTATTCCCTCTCTTGCATCCACCCCTTTTGTATAGTAGTGCTTAATCTCTTTCATTTCGGTGACAAGATCTGCTAGTTCAATTATAAAATCTGGAGCATACCGACCTGTTATTATAATCTCTTTTTTAGGATCTTTTTTGTTTAATAGATTAATTACTTGCTCTTTTGATACCAAATTGTAATATAGAGCAATATTTAGTTCATCCATTACAATAATATCATATTCAGAATTGCAGACAATATTTTCTAGCTCTTTTAATCCCTCTTGAGCGGAATCAATATCGTATTGTTCAGGAGTTCTAACAATAAAGCAGCCATTCCCGTACTGTTTAAGAGTTATATTTGGTAAATGTTTTAAAACTGTTTCAATTTCGGAGTAGTGTTTGCCTTTAACAAATTGCGAAAAGAATATTTTTTTTCCTGCGCCATGTGCTCTAACGCTAAGGCCCAATGCAGCGGTTGTTTTACCTTTACCGCAGCCAGTATATACATGTATATAACCTCTCATTTTTGTTTTATTATAAATTATCGTCTTTTAAATAGAGATGAAATACCTTTAGTAAAATCATCAAAAGATTGTATAGGATGATTGGTATTAATATTATTGAATTCAAACTCACCTTCAATTGAAATAAAATCTTGAATTGGGTAGATGAGCATAAATGTGTTGTTTTTAAAGTATCTATCTAAATAGTCTGGAATCTTTTCCATTTTTTTATTATAGGATTCTCCATTGGATCTGCTCATTACAATAATTAGATTATCATCCTCTTTTAACTCTCTTGATATTATCAGAAAATCGTCAAAGTTGAAATCTGGATTAAAAACGGCAGAAATAGGGAATTTTTTCTGGACCTCTTTGATATAGGATAGGGTGTTTTCATTAGAGTAAAAATGAATTTCTGATCCTGTATTTCGGCCTATATTCCACACTCTCATTAGCCATATAGCAAAGCCACTCTCCCTTTCTGCACCTGATGGAACAACAACAATATGTCTTTTTATTGTGGCAAGAGGTTGTAGAGATTTATAGATTATTGTTGTAGTGCAACACTCATTGATAACCCCTTCTGCAAAGCGACCTAAAAAAGTTGATGAGATATCTTTCTTTATATGTAATCCAAGTATTAGGTCTGTAATTTTATTCTCTTTAATTACATTTTTTATTCCAGTAATTGGATTAGTGTCATATCTCATTAATTCGTGAATATAATTGTCAGATGCTGCAGCTGTACTAGAGGCTTTTTCTAGTAACTTTCTTGCTTTACGATCATTATTGTCACTTGCTTGGTTATCGTCAATAATATTTAGAGCATATAGCCATTTTCTATTTTTACTAGATTTTATTATTACACCTAGGTTTACAAGCTCTTCTACTGAGTCTAAGCTATTAATTGGGATCAATATCCGCTCTTTTATTGAGGTACTCTCTTGAGAACTTTGACTCTCCTCCTCTAAAGCTAAAACTCTTGCCCCTTTTTGAGTAACAAAAGTAGATATAGTACAAGTAACTAATATCATTAAAATGGTTCCATTTAGAATACTCTCATTTAAAAGTCTAATTGCTTCTCCAGATTCTGAATAGCCTATTATTACATTATATCCGACCAATACAACTGCTAGCGTAGCAGCTGCCTGAGCATTGCTAAGACCAAAAATTATGCTTCGTTCTGCTTTTGTAAATCTAAAGCTCTTTTGAGTGAGCCATGCTGCAATATATTTAGCTGATGTTGCAATTACTGACATCACTATTGCTACTTTTATTGACTCATAATCTTTGAAAAAAACATTGTAATCTATTAACATTCCAACACCAAGTAAGAAGAAGGGAATAAAAAGAGCATTACCAACAAACTCTATTCTATTCATTAAAGGAGATGTAGAGGGTATTAGTCTATTTAGAGCCAATCCAGCCAAAAATGCTCCTATAATAGCTTCTATTCCAGCAGCCTCCACTAAAAAGCCTGCTAAAAAAACAATACCGAGCACAAAGATATATTGTAGAGAACTTTCGTGATATCTTTTAAAAAACCATCTGGCAATTATTGGAAATATAGCCATGATTACAAAACCAAAGAGAAGAGCAAAAAAGATGAGTTTAATCCAGAACTCAGAGCCTACCTCTCCAGATGTGGTTCCAACAACAGCTGCTAATACTAAAAGGGCCAAAGTATCTGTAATAAGTGTACCTCCAATTGTAATATTGACGGCTCTATTTTTAATAACCCCAAATTTGCTTACTATGGGGTAGGCTAAAAGAGTATGTGATGCAAACATACTAGATAGTAAAATGGATGTTTTTAAAGAAAAATTAAGAATGTATATGCCGCTAAAAATTCCAAGAAGTGTTGGTATTATGAAAGTATATAGTCCAAAAACTATACTTTTTTTACTATTCTTTTTGAAATCGGCCAAGTCTATCTCTAAACCAGCTAAGAACATAATATATAGTAATCCAACCATTCCAAAAAGTTCTATACTACTATCTCTCTCTAAAAGATTAAATCCATTGGGTCCAACAGCTGCACCTGCTATAATAAGACCAATAATATGAGGGATCCTAATTTTATTTAATAGAATTGGAGCAAAGAGTAGTATAAATAAGATTAAAGTAAAAATTAGAACAGGATTTGTAAGTGGAAATTGAACATCAACTCCAAATGTAGCTAGTGTTGTCAATAAATTATACATACTCCTAAATTATTAATAATAAACATTAAATTAATGGACTTAATAGTCTAGCAAACCCCTCTTTGATTTTATTTGATATATTTCTCTTTGCCCATTTTGAGCTAGCCAGAGATTTACAGCGATCTGTGTCAATAATAAATTGATTCTCTATTTTTAATGCAATCTCTGGATTGTATATTATGCCTGTTATTTCAAAATTATGTTCTAGAGATCTATTATCCATATTTGCTGATCCAATTATACAAAATTCACTGTCAATTGATATAACTTTGGAGTGGTTAAAACCTCTTCTAAATAGATAGACTTTTACACCAGCCTCCAACAATTCTGTAGCGTAAGACATTGATCCCCATTGTGCAATATTAGTGTCAGATTTTTCAGATAACATCAAAGAGACCTCAACGCCACCAAGTGAAGATATTTTCATTGCGTTAACAATAGACTCGCTGGGAGTAAAGTATGGAGTAACAATAAATATCCTTTTTTTTGCCATTGTAATTGCAGTAAAGTAACACTGCATTATACTAGCCCAATCTGAATCTGGCCCAGATGTAATAATTTGGGTATATATTCTTTTAATTGGAGGGGATAATTCAATATTTGGTATTAGTGGTTGGGGATAGTATTTTTTATTTTTTCTTCCAAATTGTCTATTAATAATAAAAAACCTATCAAGTAAAAAACAGGATTGAAGAGCTGTAACAGATTCCCCTCTTATCTTAATGTGAGTGTCTCTCCACTCTGGGAAATTACCTCCATTATAATATCTATCAGCAATATTAACACCACCAATATACCCAACAATACCATCAACTACCAATATTTTTCTATGATTCCTATAATTTAATTTAGATGTGGGAGTAAGAAATTTAACAGGTGCAAACTCCAATATTTCAACTCCATTTTGAGCCAAAGAGTTTATGAATTGTTTTGACAGACTCCAGCATCCCACGCTATCATACATAATTCTAACCTCTACGCCCTCTTTGGCTTTGGAAATAAGTAGTTGATGGAATTTTTTTCCAATCATATCTTCTTCAATGATATATGATTGAAGATGAATGTGTTGTGTGGCTTTTGATATCTCTTCGTACATTGAATCAAGCGCCTCTTTACCAGAAAAATAGATATCAATTTGTTTGTCAGAGGTAATAAGGCTTTTACTGCTGCGAAGATTTAGCATTACCAACTTCTCATATTTTTTTAGATCTATTGGAAGAAGTTCTGGATTAGATTTTAGTAATCGTAATTGGTTATTTGCGGCAATTCGTTTGACTCTCTCTTCTCTAGCACCCTTTCTATCATATATCTTTCTCTTTCTAAAATTCTGCCCAAGAAAAAGATATAGAATTAATCCAATATATGGTAGCAATAAAATAACAATAATCCATGAGAGTGATTTTACAGGATCTAATTTTCTGTAAATAATCATTGAAGAGGCGTATATGGCCAATACTAAATATGTAATATATAGTATTAAGGATATATATTGATAAATTACCATATGGTAAGTCTTTTAAAACAACTATATTTTTTTCTGTGCAGTATATAATACAGCCACTCCACCTGTTAGTGTCCTATATCTTAAATTTACAAATCCAGCTCTATTTAGTTCATCTATGAAATAGTCGTATTGAGGGAAATCTTTAACAGATTCGGGAAGGTATTTATACGCCTCTTTATCTTTTGAGATAACTGACCCTATTAATGGAAGGATTGTATTAAAATAGAATAGATATAATCTTTTCCATATAATATTTCTTGGAACAGCAAACTCTAAAATTGAGATACAGCCCCCTCTTTTTAGTACCCTGTGAATTTCTTTAAGCGCTATATTTCTGTCTTGAAAATTTCTAATCCCAAATGCAATTGTAACTGCATCAAAGGTTAAGGGGTTAAAAGGGATCTCCTCTGCAGAGCCTAAAATAAACTTTGGTTTATCATTTGTTATTGCTGTGGCTTTATTGCTAATTATAGCACTATTGCATTTAATATTTGCAATGTCTAACATCTTTTGAGCAATATCAACTCCAACTACTGATATTCCCTCTTTATACATCTCAATTGATAAGTCCCCTGTTCCACAAGCAAGGTCTAAAACATATTTTGCATCTTTAGATTTGATATGTTTTATTACTCTTTTACGCCATTTTCTATCTATACCAAAGGATAATATACGATTCAACCTATCGTAATTCTCTGCTATATTATTAAACATTGCAGAAATATTCTCTCTCTCTTTATTTAATGTACTCATAATATGCAGTTATTCGATATACTCATTAATGTAACCTAGAGACTCTTCATCTACTCTTAGTTCACCTTTTGTTACATGGCCTAATAGTGTAATCTCAACATGACTGTTATATATATAATCTACAAATTTCCCCTCTTGTTTTGAGTTTACAGATATTAATATAGATCCATTATCCTCATTATACAGAAACTCTTTCTCGGAAATTTCGGAGTCCGATGTTATATCAAAACCTAAGGAGTTGACAGAGCATGCCTCAATTAATCCTACAAAAAGACCTCTACCTTGCAAAACATGAGCACTCTCTAGTAGAGAATTCTCGATGGCATCTAAAATTACTTCAACAACAGAGCTGTTATCAGCCTCTTTTGTTTTATAATCTCCAACTAAATAGATTGTATCACCTTTCTTATTAAAGCAAATAGGTATAGAATTAGGCTCTTTTGATAATTCTGGGCTAAATGAATGATTAGAAAAATGTTCTATACTCTCTTTAAGTTGAGTACTTTGTTTAAAAATTTGAGATATTTCTGAAATATCTGAAATTTCTTGTATCTGTTTTTTAAAATTATCGTTCATAACTTTGAGTTTTAATTTTTGCTAAGTTACAAAAAAAAACTCTATATTTGCAGCCGTTAAGCCCAGATGGTGAAATTGGTAGACACGCTACTTTGAGGGGGTAGTGCCGGTTACGGTGTGCAAGTTCGAGTCTTGTTCTGGGCACAATTGTTAAAGTAAATGGTTTTAACTATTTGCTTTTTTTTATTTATAATATACACTTTTGTCATGAGGTTAGTTTTTTTAGACTCTTCTACTTTAGGTACGGATATAGATCTCTCTCCGTTAGAGAGTTTAGGTGGTTTAATTAGTTATCCAACTACTAGTGAATCAGAGATTATTCCAAGAATCAATAATTGTGATGTTTTAATAGTTAATAAAGTTGTTATTACTCCAGCTGTTATTGATGCTGCAAAATCTCTAAAATTAATCTGCGTTGCTGCTACTGGAACAAATAATGTTGATATTGAGTATGCAAACTCTAAAGGAATAGAGGTTAAGAATGTTGTAGATTACTCTACAGATAGTGTTGCACAAGTTACTTTTGGATCTCTTTTAGCATTGATTAACAATGTAGAGTATTATAATAACTATGTAATGAGTGGAGAGTATTCAGACAGTCTAATATTTACAAATAATAGATTTCCATTTTTTGAGTTAAAAGGAAAGCAGTTTGGTATAATTGGTATGGGTAATATTGGTAAAAAAGTAGCCTCTATTGCCTCTGCCTTTGGTGCAATTGTTAACTATTACCCTACTAGTGGAGTAGCTCATTGTAAAGATTATGAGTCAGTTGGATTGAATGAGCTTTTAGGTAAAAGTGATATTATATCTATTCATGCACCTCTTAATCAAAAGACTAATAATTTAATAGCAATGCCTCAATTTAAATTGATGAAACCATCGGCAATTGTTGTTAATATGGGTAGAGGCGGAATTGTTAACGAAGCAGATTTGGCTACAGCTATTGATTTTGATCTTATATCTGGGGCTGTTGTTGATGTATTTACTAAGGAGCCTCTTGAGAATGAAAATCCGTTATTGTCTATAAAAAAGAGAGAAAAAGTTATCTTTTCTCCGCATATAGGTTGGGCAAGTAAAGAGGCTAGAGAGAGACTTATATTAAAAATAAGAGATAATATTTTATCTATTAAATAGTTATTTAAGAGGCGAGTTAGCCTCTTTTTTCATATAATTATACTCTAATTTATCTACAATCCTTGGAACAAATTTGTTAAGGAATACTAACAATTTACCCACTGGTGTTAAAACTACTTCTGCTCTTCTTTTTCTAATACCATTTAAAAGGTGTTTAGCACACTCTTGTGCACTCATCATCCTCTTTTCGTCCCTAGGAGTAGACCCCTGTGCCGATCCATCTGATATTAATGCACTCTCTCTTATATTGGATGCAGTAAAACCTGGAGCAAAAATCATAACGTGCAGTTTATCTTTTAGATGTTCAATTCTTAGGGTCTCAAGAAAACCATATACTGCAAATTTGGAAGCCGAATAGCCTGTCCTAGCTGGTAGTCCTTTATACCCAGCAATAGATATAACACCAACGATAGAACCATTTGTTGTTAAAATATGGGGTAATGCATATTTTGTACAATATACAGTACCCCAAAAATTTACATCCATTAATTGTTTTATGACCTTAAGATCTAGATCTTTAAAGAGTGCCCTCATAGATATTCCTGCATTATTTACTAAAATATCGATTTTCCCAAAAGAGTAAATAGTTTGGTCTATAAGATTTTTGCACTCCTGCTCTATAGTAACATCACATTTAACACAAATTGCTTTATCTGGGTATTTAAGTTCTAATCTAAGCTGCTCTAGCTTATCTATACTTCTAGCAGCTAAAACAACAAAACTCTCATTATTATTGAATTCTACTGCTGTTGCCCAGCCAATACCAGAACTTGCTCCTGTAATAATTACTACCTTATCTTTATACATAGGTCTATAACAATATGATTATACTACTTTTTCTAAGGCCATATCTTTCATCTCATCTGCTTTATAATGGCCTTTTTTAAGTTTTTCTTGAATCTCTCCAAATGCGTTTAGTGTATATTCAACATCTTCTAAAGAGTGCATTGCTGTAGGAATTAGTCTAAACATAATTACATCCTTAGGGACAACTGGATATACTACAACGGAGCAAAATATTTTATAGTTAGATCTTAAATCTATTAAAATATTGGTTGCCTCAGCAACATTACCTTCTAAAAATACAGGTGTTACACATGCTTCTGCTTTTCCAATATTAAAACCTCTTTCTCTCAGACCATTTTGCATTGCTCTAGTTATAGTCCACAGTTTCTCTCTCAACTCAGGTCTAGTTCTTATCAGCTCAATTCGTTTTAAACAACCTTCAACTATTGGCATTGGAAGTGATTTAGCATAGATTTGTGATCTTAGGTTATATCTTAAATAGTTGATGATCTCTTTTGGTCCAGCAACAAAACCCCCAATACATGCCATTGATTTTGCAAATGCACCAAAGTAAAGGTCTATTTGATCCATAACTCCATAATGTTCAGATGCTCCTCTTCCATTCTCTCCCATTACACCAAATCCATGAGCATCATCAATTAGAATTCTGAATTGATATTTATTTTTAAGCTCTACAATTTTATCTAAAATACCTAAATCACCAGTCATACCATATACTCCCTCTGTTATAAGAAGTATTCCACCACCAGTTTCTGATACAATTTTGGTTGCTCTTGCTAATGCCTTTTCACATTTTTCTATATCATTATGGGGATATACAATTCTCTGTCCCATATGTAATCTCACGCCATCCATTATACATGCATGAGCTTCGGAATCATACACAATAATATCATGTCTATTTACTAGTGCATCAATTGTAGATACCATACCTTGATATCCAAAATTAAAAAGGAACGCATCTTCTTTTAATTCAAAATCGGCCAGTTCTCTTTCTAATTGTTCATGTAAAGAGGTGTGACCAGACATCATTCTTGCTCCCATAGGATAACCTAACCCCCATTTAGCAGCGGCTTTTGCATCGGCCTCTCTAACCTCAGGGTGATTTGCTAAACCTAAATAATTATTAAATGTCCAAGCAAGAACCTCTTCTCCGTTAAACATCATTTTGGGTTGAATCTGTCCTTCTAATTTTGGGAACATAAAATATCCGTGTGCCTTTTTTCTATATTGTCCTAAAGGACCACCTTCGTCATTTTTAATTCTGTCAAAAATATCCATGATTAAATATTTATTATGTGTATCTTATTCGTTGTCCGATTCGTAATATTGAGTTTCTTTTTATACCATTAAGTGAACAAAGACGAGCTATTGAGACCCCTGTTCTTTGAGAAATTCTACCAAGAGTATCTCCTCTTCTAACAGTCCAATATCTTATTTTTTCTACCTCCTTTATGTAATCAAAGTTAGCGGAGGTAAGTTGGTATATTTCATTTTTAGGTTTATGATTATTAAAGTCTATAATATCATGAGGATTAATTGGATTTCCAAGAAATCTAACTTCAAAGTGAAGATGATATCCTGTTGATCTTCCTGTGTTACCACCCATTCCAACTACATGACCTGCTCTAATTGTATCACCTGGTTTAACCAGTATTTTATTTAGGTGAGCATATAGTGTCTCTAATCCATTATTGTGTCTAACAACAACAAAAAAGCCATAATCTCTAGCCCTCCTTGTTATTCTGACAACTCCGTCAAATGCGTTATAAACACTATCTCCTCTATGTACTTTTAAGTCGATTCCATAATGGTGTCTTGCTCTTCTAAATCCAAAATCTGAAGTAATATATTTTGTACTTGGAGGGTAGTAGTTTCTTAGATCCAATAATATGGTGTCTTTGGTATCTACTAATCTAACATTATATGGATTAATCTTGTGATCACTCCATATATCATACTCTTCTGGAAAATCAGAAAACTCAATCTGTCGAAGCTCATCTGGTATAGGATAGATCTCTTTTATCTCTAAGCCAAAGAAATTCAAGCTTGTTGGTTTGAATTTTGGAGGCTCGGGGATATTGTATAAGATATTATTATATTTCTCAATAGGAAGAGTTACCTCCCTGTTTTTTTTAAAAACAAATGGATTGGCCACAATTGGTGACCAATACATTAATAGAGTTAGAAATATTAAGTATGCTCTTTTGATATTCATAGTTAGGCATCTATATTTGCATATTTTGCATGGGTTTCTATAAATTCTCTACGAGGAGGAACTTCATCTCCCATTAGCATTGAGAAGATTCTATCGGCCTCAGCAGCATTATCAATAGTTACTTGGCGTAGAATTCTTGTTTCTGGATTCATTGTGGTCTCCCATAATTGAATAGCGTTCATCTCTCCAAGACCTTTATACCTTTGAATATGTAATCCAGTCTCTTTGCCTTTTCCTATGTTTTCTATGGCTGTTTTTCTCTCCTCTTCTGTCCAGCAGTATTGAGCTTGCTTCCCTTTTCTAACTAAATATAAAGGAGGAGTAGCAATGTATACGTGACCTTGCTTAATTAGATCTAACATGTGTCTAAAGAAGAAGGTCAGAATAAGTGTTGCAATGTGACTACCATCTACATCGGCATCTGTCATTATCACTACCTTGTGATATCTAAGTTTTGATAGATTTAATCCTTTTGGATCTTCTTCTGTGCCGATTGTAACTCCTAATGCTGTGTATATATTTCTAATTTCTTCGTTTTCAAAGACTTTGTGCTCCATAGCCTTCTCAACATTTAAAATTTTACCTCTTAATGGTAAAATTGCTTGAAAAGCCCTATCTCTACCGCTCTTTGCAGTACCTCCTGCGGAATCTCCCTCTACAAGGAATATCTCTGAAATAGATGCATCTCTGCTAGAACAGTCTGCAAGTTTTCCAGGAAGTCCAGAGCCAGACATAACGGTTTTTCTCTGAACCATTTCACGAGCTTTTCTAGCTGCATGTCTTGCAGTTGCAGCCAAAATTACTTTGTCAATAATGCATTTAGCATCTTTTGGATTCTCCTCTAGATAGTTCTCTAAAGCAGCAGTTGTTGCCTGAGAAACAGCAGCAGATACTTCTGAATTACCCAATTTTGTTTTAGTCTGACCTTCAAATTGAGGCTCGGCAACTTTTACAGAAATGATTGCAGTAAGCCCCTCTCTAAAATCCGATGCATCAATTTCAAATTTTAGTTTAGAGAGCATTCCACTTTTTTCTGCATAGTTTTTTAAAGTGGTTGTAAGACCTCGTCTGAATCCAGTTAGATGAGTACCTCCTTCAATAGTATTGATATTATTGACATATGAGTGGATATTCTCTGTAAAACCAGTGTTGTACTGCATGGCTATCTCAATAGGGATGCCGGTTTTGTCTGTTTCTAAGTATATTGGGCTTTCTGTTAATGTCTCTCTTGTTCCATCTAGGTACTTAACAAACTCCATCAATCCACTTTCTGAATGAAATGTTTCAGAAACTATTTTAGAAGAGTCTCCATTACCATTTTCATCGGTATCAATATCTTTCTCACGTAAATCAGTAATGGTTAGTTTAACTCCTTTATTTAAGAATGCTAGTTCTCTTAGCCTTGTTGCTAAAATATCGTAGTTGTAAACAGTTCCCATTGCAAAAATCTCGGGATCTGGCTTAAATGTTATGATAGTTCCTCTTTTGTCAGAATCTGCAATAACTTTTACTGGATACAATGGTACCCCCTTTGAAAACTCTTGTCTAAAGTGCTTGCCTTCTCTATGAATATCTGCAATAAGATGAGTTGAAAGAGCATTTACACAAGAAACACCAACTCCGTGAAGACCGCCTGAAACTTTATAAGAGTCTTTTGAAAATTTTCCTCCAGCATGAAGAACAGTTAAAACAACCTCTAAAGCTGACCTCCCCTCTTTTTCATGGATATCGGTGGGAATACCACGTCCATTATCTTCTACGCTTATTGAATTATCTGGATTTATTATTACATAAATGTCTGAGCAGTAACCAGCAAGTGCCTCGTCAATTGAGTTATCTACTACTTCATAAACTAAGTGGTGTAAACCTCTACTTCCAACATCTCCAATATACATAGAGGGTCTCTTTCTTACTGCCTCTAATCCTTCTAGAACTTGTATGCTATCGGCTGAATATTGGCCGCCAGTAGCAATGGATTCGTTTTCCTTCATTTTAATTTGAATAAATTTAAAGAAGACAAAGATAGTTAAAATGTATAAAAAAACCTAACAAAACACTATGTTTTATTAGGTTTTAATAGCTTGATAAATAGTATTTTGATGTAACTATAGTTAAAATTTATAACTTAATCCTAATCCCCCATTAATGCCTGGCATCGAATTGTGAGAAATAAAGGTTATATGAGCATTTAGAATATTATTAAGGGTTGCAAAAAAGGTTAAATTTTTATTGTAGTTATAAGAGACTTTTGTATTTAAATTGAAGTACGAAGAGGTATTCATTTTGGTATAATGATGTGTAATATCTGTACCTACTTTTGAATAAAGTATTGGAGCTTTATTTTTAAAGGTGAAATCCGATGAGATAACTAATCTCTCCTTAAGATTATATCTAAAGTATCCGTTTATTTCTATAGGTGAGTAGTTGTAATGCCTATCTGAGAAGTTATTTTTATCTTTAAATGAGAAAATATCTGTGGATACTCTTCCTTCAAAATATCTGGAGTCAAATGAAATTTCTCCACCAATACCAAACCTCTTCTCTTCAGCTCCATAATTAGCGTTATAGCTATATGGTGTTATAGGTTCGGATTCTGTTGTTAAACTTGAAGAAAGCATTGATTTGAACCATGGTATAGCGTTGGAGTCATTGTTATAATAGAAATATATCTGGTTTTTATATTCATAATATCCGCCATATATGTTAAAGGAGATATTGTTAGCAATTTTACCATTAATTCCAATTCTGGAAATTACGGGTTGTTCAATGTTTTCTATATCAATATTTGGTGATATCCACGGATTTTTAGATAGAAGCTGGTGATAGCTCATCATGTTGTTTTGTCCATCTATAAACGCATAGGCATACAATTTATTTGGTGATATTTCGAACCTTGCTTTAGCATTTAGATATATATTGTAATCATCAATATCGTCAATCCACCACTGATTATACTTTAACCCCAATTCAAAGCTCCATCTTCCCTTTTTGAAATTAAACTTAGGATGTAGTACCATATTACTTCTATCTGCCTCTATTTGAGAAATAGCTCCTCTTTTAAGATTTGATGATTGATAGTTGGTGCTTACAGATATTGTGTTGTGATCGGCAAATCCAACGCCAGCCTCAAAGCTAAGATTAAAAAGATTCTCTTTTACTTCATTATTGAATAAAGAGTAGTCTGTGAAAGGACCACTGATTATGTCAATTGGAAAAAATGTGGAGATGAATTTTGAATCATCTTTTAAAATAGAGTAGTTAACATCAAAATTATAGGATACTGAATTGTGGTTTTTTCTATTTGATTTTGAGTAAAAACGAAACGATGATATGGTATATTTATGGGAAGATGAGTCTTTTAAATAACTATTGCTGTGGTCTTTATTCCAGTAATAAGAAAACATACCAGAATTTATATTAATATTAGACCCAAGTTCAAACTCTTTCCAGGTTAATCTGTGAGACAGTCCTATATTTGACAGATTAGATGGGGCATTTAATTTGTCTTCGCCTCTTTTTGTATATCCTTCATTATCAAATTGTACATTATTCAATTTAGATAAATATGATTGATGATTGGCATAAATTATTAAAGAGTTACTCCTCCCAAGATTTGGTTGTATATATAAGTTCCCATATGGATTTAGAGGGAAATTACTGCCTGCAGATATGAAAAAAACAGGCTCTTTTACCTTTGCATAAGATTGTGGTTTTGTAGTTAATACAGGGTTAAAATCGTATAAGTTTCTAAGCGGTTTGTCAAAAATTGAGTATCGGAAATTTAAGTTAAAAATACCTAAAGTGTCAGCAAAAGATGGTTCAAGCCTACCTTTTGTTATTTCGCTTAGCTGTGTATCAAAATCTCTTTTAACTTCTAAAGTTGGATCAATCCTCTGTTGTCCATACGCGCTAGTAAGAGTAAAGGATATTGCTAATATAATATATAATTTAAGTCTAATTAATCTTTTCATAATTACTCAATTTCTGCTATTTTTTGTAATCTAATATTTATCTGTTCTACTATATCTTTTCTATTTGCTCCTTTGTAAGATTCTAGAATGCTGTTGTAGGTTGCTTTTGCTTGGGCCCAGTTCTCTTTTTCTGCATATGTGTCTCCAAGTAGGATAAAACTTCTAGCTAACCAGTAACTATGAGGAGTTCTTGAGTCTGAAAATTCAAAAACCTTACTTTCAACTTGTTCAAAATCGCCTTTGTCATAAAGATGAGATATTATCATAAATGCGCTTTCTGCTCCCTCTACGGTTCTCTTGTCTTTTGATAAATCATTTAGATATGTCATTGCATCATCTCTCTTTCCTATGCTATAAAGAGACTTTGCTAAAATATAGTTAATACCTCTTCTTTGGTCAGGATTTAAATTTAGTCTCTCAGTTCTTTTAGCTTCTGCTATTGCATTTTGGTATTGTTTATCCATAAAGAGGGAGTTAACCAAACCCAAATGTGCCTCAAGCTGATTGTTTTCTAATTTAGCAATGTGCAGTAGGGTAGAGTAAGCCTTAGCTGCCTGAGAGTACTTTTGAATATTAAATGATATCCTTGCATAATTTAGAGTTGCAAGTTCGTTAAATGCTCCTTGTCCAAGTTCCATAACTTTATAGAATGCATCAAGCGCTAATTCTGGTTTATCTATTTTTAGATATGATTCTCCCAAATAAAAATAGGATTGAGATAGTTTACTGCTGTTTGGATGTGCCTCAATAAATGAATTTAATGATGTAATTGCAGAGGAGAAATTCCCAGCCAAAAATAGTTTTTCTGCAGAATTAAATAGAATATTTTCTCTCTCTTCTGTGCTCCTTGTAGCAGACAATCCCAATTGATCTAAGTATTGTAAATACTCTCCAGCTCTTCCCATATCTTGATAAATATTTTCTAAGCCAATAAGAGCACTTTGTGCTTCAGGAGAGTTTGGAGCCTGTTCCATTATTCTTTTGTAAAAATTGATAGCATTAAAATTCTCTCCTCTGTTGAGGCTAATTAATCCTAGTTCTAAAAGCGATTTTGGATAAAAGTGAGTATTTGAGAAATTATTATTAATCTCATTAAGATAAAAAATAGCTCCAGTATAATCGCCAATTTGAACCAATGTTCTAGCTAACTCATATAGAACCTGAGGTCTAATACTTTTATCCAAGGATTTTGGAAGCATAGCTCTTAATGTCTCTATTTTTGCTCGATCGTTTCCGATAAGGCCCAAAGCTATTGCTATTTGAAAATTAGAGTGGTTTTGAAGATTTTGATCGGATGAATTAACTTTATTATATGATTCTATTGCCTCTTGATATTTTCTTAGCATAAAAAGACAGTCTCCCCGTCTTACTCTGGCCTCATTAGCCTGGGCTGGGAATGTGTTTGGACTATTGGATAAAAATCTAGAAAACCATTGTTCAGCAAGGTCATAATTAGAAATTCTAAAATATCCGTAGGCCAGATTGAACATTGTAAGAGGATATTCTCGATGATTCTTAAAACTGTTATTTCTAGTAGCTAGCGAAAGATTTATTTCTATAGATCTTTGAAATTGATTATCTCTGTAATAAGCTTCTGCAAGCCAGAACTGGATAATATTGGATAGGGAGATATTGGATGAGTTCCTTTGAAGAGCGGTATTGAATATTGGAATAGCTTCTCTATAAGAGTTTAGCTCCATTAGCTCCATCCCCCTTAAAAACGCTGCCTTTTTTAAATTAATGATTTCGTTATCAGATGGGTTTATTATGTTGGATAAGGCTTGTAAAGCTCTCGTGTAGTCCTTATCTAATAGATATGCAGTTGCAATGTAATTTTGGATTTCATTAAATTTTTCTTGTGATGGGGTGTATTTGGACATATACTCCTTAAAAGGCTCTATATTTGAATTGAGATCAAAAGATAGTTTAGCATAGTTAAAAAGAGCATCTTCTTGAATTGAAGAGTCAAAACTGTATTGTGATGCAATTTTAAAATAATTAAGTGCTTCAATTTTGTTTCTTATCTCAATATATGATTTTGCTAAGTGGTATGCAGCATTTTGAGATATACTATCTTCTCTATCTATAACTTGTCTTAAAAGATCGATAGATCTAAAATAATCTCTTTGAGCATATGATAGAATACCAGCAAAATAGATGTCATTTCTATTTAATTGACCACTTACCATTGAGTATTTTTCAAAGTAAAGTCTAGCTTTTTGTGTGTTGTTTTGGGCAAAAAAAGCTTCTGATAATACTCTGGCTGTTCGTGTTTTTAGTTCATTAGTAAGGATATCATATAAAACCTCCCCATTTTGAGTTACATAGGAGTAGTTCTGTAACATAAAATTGGATTCTAAAATATAATACCTTGAACTAAGAGAGAATCTTGGATCGTTAATAAGTTTAGAGAAAAATGAGATTGCAGAATCAAACTCTTTGTTTAGATAGTGAATATACCCAGTGTAATATATAGAAGGATTGGTAAATTTATTATTAGGGAGCTCTATTAGGTTCTCAAATAGGGCTAATGAGTGCTTAAATTGGCCTAGTGACATATATGAATAGCCAAATCTAAAATAATAGTCATTTATCTCATTTTTGCTTAAGTTGCTGTGGTCGATTTTGCTAAATATATTTACAGCTTTACTATATTGCTCACTATCAAAAAGAGATGATGCATATTTAAATCTAACAAGATCTATGTTTGCAGGTAATAATTTAAAACTTTCTACTTTATTATATAAATAAGAGGCATCATCTTGATGTAATTCTATAGCAATAATCGCAAGATATCCATATGTTTGAGAAATGATAGATGAGTGCTCTTTTGTATTAGGAACACCTAATTCATCGGCTATCTCTAGTGACTTCATAAACTCAGCTTGGGCAGACTTATACATGTTTGAGTTTAAGAGCTCAATAGCTTTGTTGTATTTTTCTACATGAGTGCTATTTTGCCCATAGCCAGAGGTAGAAAATAATATAATAGCAATTATAGTTGATACAATCTGATTAATGTTTCTCATCTTAAATATTATTATAGAATATATTTACAAATATTAAGGATTAATTTTCAAATTTAGTAAATTTGCCTTTAATAATAAATAAAATTATGAGTTTAGATGTTTCGGTGCCAATAATTGAATTTGTAGGAGTAGATATACAAAAGTCAGAAAATCTTATAATGTCAGATCTTAACATTTCTGTAAATAAAGGAGAGTTTGTCTATTTAATTGGTAGAGTTGGGAGTGGTAAAACATCCATAATTAAAACAATAATAGCTGAGATACCTATAAAAAAAGGATCTGTAACTGTTTCTGGGTATAGGCTTGAGTCAATAAAGGATAGAAAAATACCATATTTACGAAGAAAAATAGGAGTGGTCTTTCAGGATTTTCAACTGCTGTCTGATAGAACCGTATATGAAAATCTTAAATTTGTATTAATGGCTACTGGTTGGAAAAATAGTAGAGAGATTGATGCTGTTATTAAGGAGAGGTTGGAGAGCGTTGGGATGTTACTGAAAAGCCATAAAATGCCACATCAACTATCTGGAGGAGAGCAGCAAAGAGTGGCAATAGCGCGAGCATTACTAAATAATCCAGAAATAATTCTTGCAGATGAGCCCACAGGAAATTTAGATGATGTTACTACAGAAGAGATTATGGATTTAATATATAGTATTCATAAGCTATATGAGCCAACAATAATTTTAGTTACTCATAATAGATCTCTTTTAAAGCGTTATCCTGGTAGAGTTTTAGTTTGTGATAATATGTGTTGTAAGGAGGAACTTCCTGTTGAGGAGGTCTCTATTTCTCAGATATTGGATATTTAATTTTTTTTTAATGAAACTATCAGAAAAGTATGCTTCGGTTTTGCATCTATTAGAAAGTAATTATCCCGATGCAAAGACTGAGCTAAACTATAATGATCCATATCAACTGGTTGTAGCGGTTCTATTATCGGCACAATGCACAGACAAGAGGGTAAATATGGTTACTCCCAAATTTTTTCAAAGATTTCCAGATTTTTTTGTCTTGAGTAATGCTAGTGAGTCAGAAATAAAAACTTTAATATCATCTGTTACTTACCCAAATAGTAAGAGTAAACACCTTTCGCTTTTGGCTAAGGAGATTGTATTAAGATTCAATGGAGAGATTATAAATGACAGAGATCTTTTAGAAACGCTGCCTGGAATTGGTCGTAAAACTGCAAATGTTATTGTTTCTGTTTTGTTTAATTCTCCATTTATTGCTGTTGATACTCATGTTTTTAGAGTCTCTAGAAGGTTGGGATTATCCAACTCAAAAACCGTAATTGGTGTTGAAGAAGATCTAGAAAAAAATATCCCGGAAGATAAGCGAGCAATTGCGCATCACTGGCTTATTCTTCACGGGAGATATGTCTGTACAGCTAGAAATCCTAAATGCGAAAGCTGTATTTTACTTAATTTCTGTACCGATTATCATATTAGAAGCAGGGCAGATTTCCATAAAAGTAGCTCCAGCAGAAGGACCAAAACTGCCTCCGATTAATCCGATAATATCATCTTTGTGAAATCTATTATCTTCTAAAAGTGTTTTTATTGAGTTTTTTATAAACTTATCTTTACTTTGCAGTGGATCCATAGAATAGGCAGTTACACCATAGGATAGAGCAAGTTCTCTCATTACGTGAGGAGTGTAGCACATTGCATAAATTGGAATATTAGGCCTAAATGCAGATAAATATCTTCCTGTTCTACCAGATCTTGTGTCAAATACCATTGCTTTTATTGGGAGCTTTTTTGTAGCGCTTACTAACTGACAACATAGAACAGCGGCAACTGGATGAGTAATGTCTTTTAACTCAAGTTTATAATGTGGTTTTATTGCCGATTCTGTCTCTTTTGCTATAGTACTCATTGTTTTTACAGCCTCTTTTGCATATTTACCATTTGCAGTTTCGCCACTAAGCATAATAGCATCAGCGCCTTGGTATATAGCATTTGAAATATCTGTAACCTCTGCTCTTGTTGGTCTTGGATTATTAATCATTGAGTGGAGCATCTGAGTAGCAATAATTACTGGTTTCTTTCTCTCCTGACACTTTTTAACAATTGTTCTTTGAATTGTAGGGATTTTTTGATAGTCTATTTCCACTCCAAGATCGCCCCTTGCAACCATTGCTCCATAGCAGAAAGATAGTATTTCATCTATATTATTAACTCCCTCTTGATTTTCTATTTTAGAAATAATTTTTATTGGGCTATTATGCTGATCTAGAATTTTTTGAATTTCATTAAGATCCTCTTTATGTCTAACAAATGAGTGAGCAATAAAGTCTAGGTTATTTTGTATTGCCCATAGAATATATTCTCTATCTCTATCTGATATAGCAGGTAAGTTAATATGGACATTTGGAACATTTATACTCTTTCTTCCTTTGATAAATCCATCATCATTAGCTTTGCAATATAGCCTAGAGTCGCACTTTCTAACGACAGTTAAAGAGATCTCTCCATCGTCTATTAGAATTTTAGCGCCAACAGGTACCTCTTTAACAAAGTTATTATAATTTGTATAGAGAAGTCCATTCCCTGAAATACCAAGTGGATTGTCTTCAAAGATAACTTCATTGCCTGCACTTACTTGAAACCCCTCTTCATTACCCATGTTTGTTATTCTAATTTCTGGCCCTTTGGTGTCTATTAGAATAGCTATTTTATCAGATACTTTTCTTGTATTCTCTACTATTGGAAGGGAAGACTCCAGTGTAGTATGAGCAGAATTTATTCTAACCACATTCATCCCCTCGTCGTATAAGCTTTTGATAAATTCAACACTGCAATTTCTGTCTGATACAGTACAAATAATTTTAGTTTTTTTATCTTCCATAATTGTAATAATTTTGTACAAAAGTAACTAATTATTTGAATAAAAATATCAGCAGTCTTCTTATAAATGATTTCTCATACTATTTAAAATATGAGAGATCATTGTCGGCCAATAGTGTAAAAGCTTATTGTGCCGATGTTATTAAATTGTTAAATTTTTTGGTTTCAAATATAGAAACTAAGAGTATTAATAAGAGTTCTCAAAGTCAATTCGGTGATTTGGACTTACTGTTACTATCGGCAAACTCCAATAATATTATTGAATTTTTGGATAATGATATTTTTAATACTGTATCCAAAAGAAGCCAAGCGAGAGTAATCTCATCTTTGAGAGCATTTTTTAGTTTTTTGGTTTTATCAAATTTAATATCAATTAACCCTTTGGATAATATTGATAATCCAAAATATAATAACCATATCCCAATTGTATTATCGGTTTTTGAGATTGAGTCTATTTTATCTTCAATAGATCTGTCGTTAACAGAGGGTCATAGAAATAGAGCGATTATTGAAATTCTATATTCATGTGGTCTGAGAGTAAGTGAATTAATTAATCTTCAACTTTCTGATCTTTTTGTAAAAGAGGGGTTTATTAGAGTTATAGGTAAAGGAGATAAACAGAGAGTTGTCCCAATTGGCGAGCCTGCGCTCAAGCAGTTATTGGCATACCTGTCTCAGAGAGCACAACGAAAAATAGACATCAAACATCAAAACACTGTTTTTTTAAGTAAATTCGGCAAATCTTTGTCAAGAGAGATGATTTTTATGATCATAAAAGATACGGCTCTAAAGGCTGGAATAGAGAAGAACATATCTCCTCATACATTTAGGCACTCATTTGCAACTCATCTAATTGAAAATGGTGCAGATCTTAGGGCAGTTCAGCAGATGTTGGGGCACGAGAGTATTTTAACAACAGAGATTTACACACATTTAGATAGTAATAGATGGAGGGGTGCTATTTTAAAGTATCATCCTGGATTAAAGATTAAAAATATTAGTAGCGATGACTAGAACCTTTTGGATAACATTATTTATGTTGCTTTCCTCTCTATTGTTTGGAAAAAATGAGTCTGCAATCTCTGATTCTCTAAACTTTGTTTATAATCAATCTATTTTAGATCCAATATCCAAAAATTACTCATCAATCTTTGTTACTAAAAAGGGTATTGAAGGGTATGGTTTTTTTGATAATAGAGCTGGATTTATAAATATAAGAGGTGTTGGACAAGGTCGTCGAGTTGCCATTTATAGAGACGGTATACCGATGAATCTACAGATAGACGGAATGCCTTTGATAGATATTTTTAATATGGGATATGTAGATAATATCTCTATAGAAAAAGGCTCTTCATCATTAATTTATGGTAAAAATGCATTTGGTGGAGTAGTCAATATTACATCTTTTACTGACACAACATATGGGAATAGCGCAAATACTACTATTGGTTATGGATCATTTAATACGCAGAATTACAATTTAAATAGTAAGCTCAATAGAGATAAATTTATATCTAATTTATCTTTAAATTATAAATCAAGTGATGGACATAGAGCCAATTCTGATTTTTCTAGATTTGATCTCTATTTAAGGACTCAGTATAAGTTAAATGGAAATTATAATTTGAAATTAAATGGCTCTTTTACAGATGTTTTTTCTAGAAATCCTGGTATTGTAAACCGTCCTTTATTAAGAAGTTTATCTGATATTAATATTGCAACTATCTCTTTTGAGTTGAGCAATAAGTTTTCTAAAGCAAATGGAGGTTTGATTTTATATACAACTATCTATAGGAATTCGATAAACGAAGGATTTGTTCCAAGCGATTTTCCCACAGAATATCAATCTATATTTAAAGAGAGGATATTTGGAGTTAGAGGTAATGAAGACTTTACTTTAAAAAATAGTTCAATACTCTCTGCTGGATTTGATTATTCATATAATGCAGGTAATATTTTAAGAGATTATTTTAAGAATATTGAAAATAATCAAGAGCTCCTGGATGCTAATATTTCGGAATTATCTATGTATGCTATTCTAAAACACAAGTTTTTTGATGTTTTTACATTAGAGGGAGGTATTAGATATACTAATAATAAATCTTTTAAAAATGAAGTAACACCCCATTTGGGATTTGTTTTAGAGAGAGAAAGATATTCAGTTAATGGTAAAATATCAAAAGGGTATAGATCCCCATCTATTATGGAGTTATATTATGGAAATGCCTCTAATCCAGATCTACTTCAAGAATCGGCTGTAACTTACGAATCATCTATAGAATACAATTTTCTTGATAATAGATTGTTTTCTAAGTTTACTCTGTTCTATATTGATATGTGGAATATGGTAGAGCAGAAGCGAATTATGGGAATTCCCAAAAATCTAAATACTGGATTTTCAGAAAGTAAAGGCTTTGAGTTAGATTTTAGATATACTGTAAATGATATATGGAAAGTTACTGGGAATTACTCGTTAACTAATGTTTCTCCATTGACGATTCATGTGCCAGAGAGTATTATCAATCTTTCTTTCTTATATAGTAAATACCCCTTTGATGCTGTTATAGCATATTCAAATGCAAAAGGGTATTGCATAAATATATTTACTAAGCAAAAAAATAGTTACTCCCTATTTGATTTTAAAGGATATTATCATACAAAAATATATGGTTACCGTTCATCCTTTTTTGTGTTGTGTGACAATTTGTTAGGAGAATCATACTCAATTAATCAGGGATTTAGAATGCCTGGTGTTACATTTTTTTTAGGTTTTGAATTAAAATTGTAGAAATATCTAGAAATCTTGTATATTTGTGGCGAAATTAATAATCAAATTTTTTTAAAAATGAAAAAGCTTTTCCTACTATTTGCAGTTGCAGGTTTTGTACTTTCATCTTGTGGCAATAGCGCACAGCAAGAGGAAGTTGTTGTTGAGGAACAAAAAGTTGAAGCAGCAGACTCTACAGGATGTTGTGGTTCTGAGTGTTCTGACAGCACACATGTGCAAGAGGGAGAAACTCCAGCAGCAGAAGTTGTAGAATAATCTACAAACTTTTATTAGCTAGTTTTTCTTGACTTAAAACCAAAAGAAGGGAGGTTGTCTAAGTAGGCAACCTCCCTTTTATTTATCACTATAATTACTGCAATCTATTTATTCCCATTCAATTGTTGCAGGTGGTTTAGAAGAGATGTCATAGACAACTCTATTAACTCCTTTAACTCTATTTATGATATCGTTAGATACTTTTGCTAGGAATTCATATGGAAGATGAACCCAATCGGCAGTCATTCCATCTGTAGATGTTACGGCTCTTAATGCAATAGTATATTCATATGTTCTCTCATCTCCCATAACGCCCACACTTTTAATAGGTAGTAAAATTGCAGCTGCTTGCCATACTTGGTGGTATAATCCGCTACTTCTAAGAGATGATATAAAAATCTCATCGGCATTTTTTAAAATATCTAATTTCTCCATAGATACTTCCCCTAAAACTCTAATTCCTAATCCTGGTCCAGGGAAAGGGTGTCTAGAAATTAGTTCCTCTTTTATCCCTAGAGCTTTTCCAACTCTTCTCACTTCATCCTTAAAGAGAGATCTTAAAGGCTCAATTACCTTAAGTTTCATATAATCTGGGAGTCCACCAACATTGTGATGAGACTTAATTGTTGCTGATGGGCCATTTACAGAAATTGACTCAATCACATCTGGATAAATAGTGCCTTGTGCTAGCCATGTGGCCCCCTCTATTTTATGAGACTCATTATCAAAAACATCGACAAAAACTTTTCCGATAGCTTTTCTTTTTAACTCTGGATCTGTAACACCTTTAAGGGCATCCATGAATAGTTTAGAAGCATCTACTCCAATTACATTTAATCCCATATTTTTGTATGAGTCTAAAACTTGCTCAAACTCATTTTTTCTTAATAATCCATTATCCACAAATATACAGTGTAGTTGAGATCCAATTGCTTTGTGTAGTAATACTGCCGCTACAGTTGAATCGACACCTCCAGATAGACCAAGAATGACTTGTTGGTCTTTAATTGTTTCTTTAATCTCTTTGATTGTGCTATCTATATATGAGTCGGCAGTCCATGTAGCAGAACATTTACAAATATCAATAACATAATTCTTTAGAAGAGAAGAACCATATTGTGAGTGATATACCTCTGGATGAAATTGCAAAGCATAACAGTTACTCTCTTGTATTCTATATGCAGCATTTGTTATATCAGATGTGGAAGCAACAATAGTCGCACCATTAGGAAGATCTTTTATTGTGTCGCCATGGGACATCCATACATCAAAACTCTCAGGAACATCTTTGAATAGAGGGCAGGAAATATCTTTGATAGAGAGAGTTGCTCTTCCGTATTCTCTTGCTAATGAAGGAGTAACTTCTCCTCCTAAGTTGTGAGCCAAGTACTGCGCCCCGTAACAAATTGCTAGAATAGGTCTAGCTCCAATCAATTTTTCTAAATCTATTTTTGGTGAGTTCTCTTCTCTGACAGAAAAAGGGCTGCCCGATAATATAACACCCTTAATACTATCATCAATAGCAGGAATATTGTTGAATGGAACAATTTCGCAATATACATTTAATTCTCTAACACGTCTGCCAATCAGCTGAGTAAATTGAGAACCAAAGTCTACAATTAAAATTTTTTCTGTCATAAAGGAATTTTTTCGCAATTTTAAACCACAAAAGTAATATTTTTTCTACTTTTGCGCCCTAATTATGCAGAAAATAAGAAATATTGCCATTATTGCGCACGTCGACCATGGCAAAACCACTTTAGTGGACAGAATGATTCTTCAGGCGAAGATATTCAGAGACTCATCCAAATGCGGAGATTTAATACTAGATAACAACGATCTTGAAAGAGAGCGTGGTATAACAATTTTGGCTAAAAATGTTTCTGTGCCTTACGGAGAATATAAAATTAATATTATAGATACACCAGGCCATGCCGATTTTGGTGGTGAGGTAGAGAGAGTTCTAAATATGGCTGATGGGGTACTTTTACTGGTAGATGCCTTTGAAGGTACAATGCCTCAAACAAGATTTGTCTTGCAAAAGGCATTAGAAATGGGCAAGAAGCCAATTGTTGTTGTAAATAAGGTGGATAAGCCAAATTGTAGACCAGAGGAGGTTAATGAACAGGTATTTGATTTAATGTTTTCATTAAATGCTACAGAGTATCAGTTAGATTTTAAAACATTATATGGTAGTGCTAAAAATGGATGGATGTCTTTTGATTGGAAAGATCCCAAAGAGGATATAACTCAACTTTTGGATACCATAATTTCTGAAATACCTGCTCCGGAGTTTTTGGAGGGTACGCCGCAAATGCTAATATCATCTTTAGAGTACTCTCCTTATGTAGGTAGAATTGCTATAGGAAGAGTTACAAGAGGTGTTTTAAAGGCAGGGATGAATGCTTCATTATGCAAAAGAGATGGCGAGATTGTTAAGTCTAGAGTAAAAGAGTTGATGATTTTTAAGGGTCTAGAAAAAGAAAAAGTTTCTGAGGTTAAGAGTGGAGATATTTGTGCTGTAGTGGGCATAGAAGGTTTTGATATTGGGGATACTATAGCAGATTATGAGAATCCAGAGCCACTAGCGCCGATCTCTATTGATGAGCCAACAATGAGTATGTTATTTACAATAAATGACTCTCCATTTTTTGGTAAAGAGGGCAAGTTTGTTACATCTAGACATATAAAAGATAGATTAGAGAAGGAGTTGGAGAAGAATCTAGCTCTTAGGGTGAAAGAGGGATTAACAGCAGACTCTTTTATTGTCAACGGAAGGGGTGTTTTACACATATCTGTTTTAATTGAGACAATGAGAAGAGAGGGATTTGAATTGCAGGTTGGGCAGCCAAAGGTACTAGATAAGAATATAAACGGAATTAGATGTGAACCAGTAGAGTTTCTTACAATTGATCTTCCAGCAGAAATGGTTGGTAGAGCTATTGAAATGGTAACCAGAAGAAAGGGTTCTCTATTACATATGGATCATAGAGGAGAGAGGACTCATTTAGAGTTTGATATCCCATCTAGAGGTTTAATTGGATTAAGAAGTAATTTAATTACAGCAACACAAGGAGAGGCAGTGGTTTCTCATAGATTTAAGGCATATGAGCCATATAAAGGAGAGATTGAGAAAAGATCCAATGGTTCTCTAATATCTATTGAGACGGGTAATGCAATTGCATACTCAATGGATAAGCTTCAAGATAGAGGAAAGTTCTTTATATCTCCAGGAGAGGATATTTATGCAGGTCAGGTAGTGGGTGAGAACTCTCGTGCAGATGATTTGGGTATTAATTTATGTAAAACTAAGAAACTTACAAATGTAAGAGCTTCTGGATCTGATGATAAAGCAATGCTTCCACCTCCAATAGTCTTCTCTTTAGAGGAGGCTCTAGAGTATATTCAAGAAGATGAATTAGTAGAGGTAACTCCTAAATCTATTCGATTAAGAAAGATATATCTAGATGAGAATGAGCGTAAAAGAAGAAAGGGTTAGTATTTGATTGTAAATTATAAAAAAAAGATTAACTTTGCGGGCTCATTTCCTATATGATTAACTATGTGTAGCAAAGATTACATTCTCCCAATTAAGGGGATGTCGGTAGGCAGACATGATTTTAAATTTACGATTGACAATGAGTTTTTTAAGATAATTGAAAACTCTCTTGTTAAAGACGCTAGATTGGAAATAGTGTTGAATGTTGATAAAAAAAATACGCATATTTTATTAGAAATGGATGCGAATGGTTTTGTGGAAACAGAGTGTGATAGGTGTTTGGATAGCATATCTTTCCCTGTTGATATTAAAGGGAAGTTACTAGTCAAGTTTGTTAGAAGTTGTGAAGAGGAGGAGACAGATGAGGTAATGATTTTAGATCCATCAGAGGCAGAGTTAGACCTATCTCAATTTATATATGATTATGTATGCCTATCATTACCTATATATAAAACCCATCCGCAAGGAGAGTGTAATAAAGAGATGGAGAGTAAACTCTCTGGATATATGATTGGAAAAAAACAAGCAGATTCTTTAGAAAAAGAGACTCCGTTTGATAAGTTAAAAGATATAGTAAATTAATATTGAAATATAAGAAGAAATGGCACATCCGAAACACAGAATTTCTAAAACACGTAGAAATAAACGCAGAACACACTACAAAGCAGAATTACCTACATTAGGTACTTGTTCAAATTGCGGAGCGGCTGTATTGTATCACAGAGTATGTCCAGAGTGTGGATACTACAGAGGTCGTTTAATTATCGATAAGTCCAACTCATAGCTCTCTTAAATGAGAATTGGAGTAGATGTAACTAGTGGAGATTATGCTCCGCAGAACATAGTTCTCGGAGCAATTGATTCGCTTAACTACATTACTTCAAACACAAAACTTGTTCTCTTTGGTTGCAAAGAGACAATTTTTTCTATTTGTAAAGATAGATCAGTAAATCCAGAAATCTTTGAAATAGTAAATTCTTCTGAAGCTATTGAGATGGGAGACCATCCAGTTAAGGCATATAACACTAAGTTAAACTCTGGTATTGTCAAAGGATTTGAATCTCTTAAAAGAGGTCAAATTGATGCTTTTGCTAGTTGTGGTAATACTGGAGCAATGCTCACAGGATGTGTTACAACATTAAAAACATTACCCGGAATTATTAGGCCATGCATCTCTGCAGAGTTGCCGATTTATGGCGATAGGCGATTGTTAGTATTAGATGTTGGATTTAATACAGATTGTAGACCAGATGTTTTATATCAATTTGGTCTTTTAGGTAGTGTATATGCAAAGCAGATGATGGGGATTGTTAATCCAAGAGTCGCTCTTTTGAATATAGGAGAAGAAAAAGACAAAGGGAATATGTCTGTAAAAGAGGCCTATAGTCTAATGAGTGATTCAATTCATTTTAATTTTTGTGGGAATATTGAATCAAATCATTTATATTTGGACCCCGAAGCCGATGTTGTAGTGACTGATGGGTTTGTAGGAAATGTTCTTTTGAAGCAGATTGAGGGTACATACTCTCTCATAAAAAAGTTAAGCATTAATAATGATTTTCTTGAGAGACTTAATTATGAGTATTATGGAGGAACTCCTGTTCTAGGAGTTGAGTCTCCAGTAATAATTGCTCATGGTGCCTCATCTTCTTTAGCTGTGACAAATATGATACTTCAGTCAGAACGTGCGCTGCTCAATAAGTTAGTGGATAAATTTAAAGAAACCATCTCATATGAACAGAGATATTAAAGCAATTATAACTGGAATTGAGGCATCTTTACCAGATGATATTATAGATAACGAAATGTTATCTAAAATGGTCGATACCACAGATGAGTGGATAATGTCCAGAATCGGAGTACGTGAGCGTAGAGTTTTAAAGGAGGATGGATTAGGTACTTCTCATATGGGTGCTGATGCAGTACGAAAGTTGCTCGATAAAACGGGAACAAAAGCAGAGGATATTGATATGCTTCTGTGCGCAACAGTATCACCTGATATGTTATTTCCTGCAACTGCAAATATAATCTGTGACAAGGTTGGTATAATGAATGCTTGGGGTTATGATATTAATGCAGGATGTTCTGGGTTTATTTTCTCATTTGAAACAGCAGCAGCCTTTATTCAAAGTGGAAGGTACAAGAAGATCATTTTAGTAACTGGTGAGAGAATGACAGGAATGACTGATTATACCGATCGTACAACTTGTCCTCTTTTTGGAGATGCTGCAGTTGCCATGTTAATTGAACCAACAACTGATGATGGTTATGGACTAATGGACTCTATTTTGCATGTTGATGGAGTAGGGAGACACTATCTATACCAGAAGGCAGGTGGCTCTATGTATCCGCCAACTATAGAGACAGTTACTAACAGAGAGCACTTTATATATCAAGATGGTCAAACTGTGTTTAAATATGCAGTTAGTAGAATGGCAGATGTCTCTGTAGAGATTATGGAGAGAAATAATCTTGAAGCTAAGGATATCGCATATTTAGTACCTCATCAGGCTAATATGAGAATTATAGAGGCTACTGGAAAAAGAATGGGTTTAGTTAAAGATAAAATATTAATTAATATAGAAAAATACGGTAATACAGCAGGTACTTCGATTCCTCTAGTTTTATGGGAATTTGAAAAGAACTTCAAAAGGGGAGATATACTAATATTATCTGCTTTTGGTGCTGGATTTACTTGGGGATCTATGTATTACAAATGGGCATATGATCCAAAATAGATTTAGATATCTAATGGTCCTATAGTTCAAGGGATAGAACAAAAGTTTCCTAAACTTTAGATCCAGGTTCGAGTCCTGGTGGGACTACTTCATAAATTTTATTATAATTATCTTATATTTGTGGCTTAATAAATATAAGATAGGCTATGAAATTTAAATTCTTTATTACCACTTCTCTATTTTTAATCTTTTTATATTCATCTCTTTTATCTCAATCTGCACCAAATTATAAATTTGGAGGGCACATTGAACTAAAGGCTTATACCGATGATTATAGATCTAGAACATCTAGAAACGATTTGGTTAATTATTATCCTCTTAGACCAATATTTGGAGAAAATGGGGCTGATTTAAATAAGTTCTCTACCTTAAATGCATCAGTTTTTGCTAGTAGATTAAATTTCTCTGTTACTGGGATGAATTATCTCAATGCAGATGTAAATGCATACATAGAGACAGATTTTAACGGCTCTTCTGATGCAAATATTTATATGGTCAACTTAAGACATGCATATATAAATTTTGCATGGAAGAATAGAAGCACTCTACTTTTGGGTCAAACAGACCATCTATCATTAGTAAGAGAGGTTTTGTCTGGAACAATTGCATTTGGAGCAGGTTTTCCATTTAATCCGCTTAATAGAAGTATTCAGGTCAGATATTCTAAATTTATATATGATAATATAGAGTTTTTAGCTGCTGCTCACATGTATTCTGGACATAATAGCGTTGGTCCTGCTAAAGCACAATCTCAAAGTGGTATTCCAGATTTACAGGTTCAGTTTAAGTTTGGTAAACCATCATCGATATTTGGGGGATTTACTTTAGGATATAGAACATTACGTCCAGTAATTTATGATGTAAATAATATTGAGGTTAACAATAAGGCTAGTTTTTATAATGTTGGAGCCTTTTTTAGAGCGCAGATTACCAAAGATGTATTATTTAGAACGTGGGCAATATATGGTGATAATATGACAATGTTAGGTCAGATTGGGGGTTATGGCTTTAGAGCTGGTCGAGATAATATTTATAATAATAAAATAGTTGGTGTAGAGACTTTATCTGGATGGGCAGATTTAGATTTTAAATTACCTAATAATTATAAAGCAGGGATATTTTTTGGGTACCAACAAAATATGGGAACTTCCAAAGATTTAGCTTTAAATACAAATTCTTCTAATTCATATATCTATAGTTTTTTAAGAGATCCTAATCTAATGTGGTTTAGTAGATTGTCTCCAAGAGTAGAGTATATTGTCTCTGGAAAGTTTACTTTAGCAGTTGAGTACAGTCATATAACTGCTAAATGGGCAAAAGAGATAGACTCTAAACTTAAGCCGTTGTCTGTCTATAAGTCTAACTCCAATAATAGATTAGAGCTTATGGCAAAACTTAATTTTTAAGAGATGAATATTTCAAAGGCAGATCTTTTTTGGAACTATGGTGCAACTTTCATGAGAGTCGCTTCTGGTGTTATTGTTCTGCCTGTTATATTAAGAATGCTTCCAGCAGAAGATGTTGGACTTTGGAGTATAATGATTGGATTAAATTCCATGATATATCTTTTAGATTTTGGCTTTTATCAAACTTTTTCAAGAGCAATTACCTATATTTTTTCTGGTGCTCAATCACTTTTAAAAGAGGGTTTTGTGCCGATAGTTAATAATAAGGAGGTTAATTATCCGTTATTAAAAGGGACTTTACATGCAATGAGATCCCTTTATGGAGCTTTATCTTTATTTCTGCTTATTATATTTTTTACTATTGGTATCTGGTATATCAATAGAGTTTTATTAGGTTATCAAGGCGATATTGTTGATGCAAAAAGAGCATGGTTTATATATTCAGTTCTGCTATGTTATCAATTCTATACGTACTATTATGATGCTCTTTTAATTGGTAGAGGTCTGATTAAACGTGCAAAGCAAATTATAATTTTTTCTCAGTTATTTCATATTATAGTATCTACTATATTACTTTTTTCTGGATACGGAATTATTTCTCTAGTTATTGGGCAATCTATATCTACTCTAATAAATAGGTATTTGGCAAAGAGGGTATTTTATGATAAAGAGCTAAAAAAGAGTCTTAAATCATCATCCTCAAGTGATTGGGTGGAGATAATTAAGACTCTTTTTACTACTGCATACAAAAGTGGATTAGCGAGTCTTAGTTGGATATTTACCAATCGAATGTTGGCAATATTTGGAGCTCTTTTCTTGCCAATAACAGTTATAGCTGACTATGGAATTAGTAAACAGATAACGGATATTACTATAACACTCTCTGTAGTCTGGTTTACAACATACTATCCAAAACTTACTGGAAAGCAGGTTGCAAATGAGAAGAATGAAGTTAAGAGGCTCTATATTAAGTCTCAAATAGTTGCTCTTTTTGTATTTATAGTAATATCTTTTGGAACACTTCTATTTGGAGGAGTTTTGCTAGACTTTATAAAAAGCTCTACTAGTTTATTGCCAGTAGGAATTATGTCTATTTTATTCTTAGCCTCTCTTTTTGAGGCACTAACATATCTTTCTACCTCTGTTCTATTGAGCAAGAATATAGTCCCTCACTATAAAGCACAGATGATAACAGCTCTTTTTGCTCTTGTTTTTTTGTATCTGTCTCTAAGGTGGACAAACTTAGGTGTTCTGTCTCTAATTGTTGTGCCTTTTTTCTCTCAACTTCTTTATCAACATTGGAAGTGGTTTTCTCTACTTGCCAAAGAGATGAAAATTACCCCAAAAGATTACCTAAATGGAGTTAAATCCCTCTTTGAATCCATTAATAAAATCCGTTAAATTGAATCCAATAATTAGTGCTGTTACTATTACTAAGGATAGAATAATCCATAGTATAATTTTCTTATTACTCTTTTTCATAGTTAATTAGATTTAGTTTTATGTTTAGTTATTCAAATATAGCTCCTAATATTTAAAAATCAGGGAAGTATTATAAAAATCACTATTTTTGTTAAAATGTTTTATTTAATGTACACTTTTTACTAAATCTAGATTTTATGTCAAAAGTTAAATATATAGGTGTTTTTGGGAAACGTAATGCTGGGAAGAGCTCATTAATTAATGTTATTACTGGGCAAGATATTGCAATTGTATCTGATATTCCCGGAACAACAACAGATCCTGTTAAAAAGAGAATGGAAATCTTTGGAATAGGTCCAGTTGTTATTGTTGATACTGCTGGTATTGATGATTCTGGTAAATTGGGAGTACAGAGAGTATCAAAGACAAAAGAGGTAGTAGCTCAAATTGATATCGCTCTACTAATTTTTACAAATAATACTATTGATGGATATGAATTAGAGTTATTAACACTATTTAAATCTGAGGGCATTCCTACTATTCTAATTCATAATCAATCTGATATCATCCCGTTAGATCCAGATTTAGCATTAGAGATAACTCAGAAAATGGGTATTGATGTTATTGAATTCTCTTGTAATGAATTTGACGAATCAAGATTAAAAGACTCAATAACACTTCTTGTATCATTGATGATAAAATCTTTGGTAGATTCTCCATATGCACCAAAAACTGTTTTTGATGGTATTATTGATAAGGGAGATAATGTTTTACTTGTATGCCCCATAGATAGTGAGGCTCCTGAGGGAAGATTAATATTGCCACAAGTTAATGCTATAAGAGATATTTTGGATAAAGGTGCAATTGCAACAGTTGTTCAGCCAGAGAACTTAGCCAGTATGGCGGGAGCTGACGGTTTTAAAAAATATAAACTGGTTGTCACAGATAGTCAGGCTTTTGATCAAGTCTCTGAGATTATTCCAATTGATATAAATTTGACAGGATTTAGTATCCTTTTAGCTAGAAGTAAAGGCTATTTTGATTACTACTTACAAGGTACTAGAGCTATTGAGAACTTAAAAGAGGGGAGTAAAATTCTTATTTTGGAGTCTTGTACCCATCATACATCTTGTGACGATATTGGTAGAGTTAAAATTCCGAAACTTTTAAAAATGGAAACAGGAATCTCTATTTTTGAATTTACATTCGTTTCTGGATTAGATCCCCTACCTAAAAATTTAAATGAGTTTTCGTTGGCTATACAGTGTGGGGGATGCATGGTTACTAATAGACAATTATCATCTAGAATAAAGAGACTTATTAGTGAAAAAATACCAGTTTCTAATTATGGTATGACATTGGCTTATTGTATGGGAATATTTGAAAGATCTGTAAGTCTGTTTAAATAGTATTATTCTATAATTTTATTACATGATAGATATAACTTCAAAAGAGAGTATTATTGAAATTCTAGAGAGTAAAGATACTAATCGATTTAATAGATTAATTGAGCAAGCATACAATGTTAAGGTGTCTAACCTTGGTAATAAAGTCTATTTAAGAGGTTTAATAGAAATATCTAATATCTGTGCTAAAAACTGCTTGTATTGTGGTTTAAGAAGCGGAAATAGTTTTGTAAGCCGATATGAATTAACTGATTCCCAAATATTAGAGGCTGCGGAATTTGCATATAGATCTAATTATGGCTCTTTGGTTTTACAAGCAGGGGAGAGGTGCTCTAGTGTATACGTAGATAGAGTGACTAAGCTGATAGGGTCTATTAAGGATATCTCTAATGGTAGACTTGGAATAACTCTCTCTTTGGGAGAGCAGAGCTATGAGACTTATAAAAATTGGTTTGAAGCAGGAGCTCATAGATATCTTTTACGAATAGAGAGTTCTAATCCAATGTTGTATTCAAAAATACATCCTATGGATAATAATCACCTATGGGAGAATAGATTGTCTGCATTAAATGATTTAAAAAATATTGGTTATCAGACTGGAACTGGAATTATGATAGGCCTTCCTGGTCAATCATACCAAGATTTAGCAGAAGATCTACTTTTTATAAAAAATTTTGGAATCCATATGGTTGGGATGGGACCATATCTTAGGCACTCTCAGACCCCAATGGGAAAAGAGGAGCATACTACTACAGACTTGACCTTAACTTTAAAGATGGTAGCAATTTTAAGATTGATGATGCCAAGAATAAACATAGCTGCAACAACTGCGATGCAGGTTGTAGATCCTATTGGAAGAGAGAGGGCAATATTTGCGGGAGCTAATGTGATAATGCCCAATATGACATTAGCAGATGTAAGAAAAGAGTATCAGATATACAATAATAAACCAGGAATAGAGGATGATGCTCTAATTACAAAGTCTAAATTAGAAGAGAATTTATCCAAGGCAGGAATTGAGATTGGTTGGGGGGAATGGGGAGATCCTCAAGCCTATTTTGATAAATAGACTTGAAGATTTTTTAGAACTATTTTTTGTTTAGAGCCTTTTTTATGATTATCTCTAAATTTTTTTCTACTGCTTTTGCAGTGATAGTTGCTCCTGTGTAGCTATCTAAGTTAGCTTTTTTCTCTAAAACCTTCTCTGGCTTAAGACCATTCCAATTATCAAAGAAACCTTGACGATTAAGTCTATTTACATATCCAGTGCTTTCGTAATGACTTAGAAGTGCTACTTTTTTAATAACTTTATTATTGTCCATCACCACAATTATTGGAGTAGTATTATGATAGCCAATTATATCTTGCGAAAAAGGTTTACTAGATAGGGTGTAACCAATTTTTTTCCCGTTTTTATCTAAAATCTTAAACCATACATCACTCTCTTTTTCAACAGATGTAGCATCACTAAATACCGATTTAATTACCTCTAAACCAGAAATCTCTTTTAAAATAGGATTGTCTTTTCTTTGGTTATTTTGAGCAAAAGAGATTTGAACAATAATAAGTAGTGCAAAAATAAGGGTGCCAAGTTTTCTTTTCATTTTAATTAATTATATTAAAAAATAGAGAGCTGTCATAATTGGCAGCTCTCTAATTAGTTAGTTAATAGAGTATATACTATTTATATTCTTTGATTGCTGCCTGAGCTGCTGCAAGTCTTGCGATTGGAACTCTAAATGGAGAACATGAAACATAATTCATGCCAATTCTATGACAGAATTCAACTGATTCTGGATCTCCACCATGCTCACCACAAATACCCACTTTTAGCTTAGGGTTTGTATTTCTACCACCTTTAATACCCATTTCAACTAGTTTTCCTACGGTTGATTGATCTAAAGTTTGGAATGGATCGGCATCGATGATTTTTTTACTTAAGTAATCACCCATAAATCCTCCGATATCATCTCTAGAGAAACCAAATGTCATTTGAGTAAGGTCGTTAGTACCAAATGAGAAGAACTGAGCAGTATTGGCCATTTCATCGGCAAGCATTGCTGCTCTAGGAATCTCAATCATAGTACCATATAGGTAAGTAATTTTAAGATTGTATGCTTTCTCAACCTCTTTGTGAACTCTGTCGCAAATAACTTTTTGATTGTCAAGCTCTTTTACGGCAACAGTAACAGGTACCATTAGTTCTGGTTGTGGCTCATATCCCTCTTTAATCAACTCTGCTGTAGCTTCAAAGATTGCTCTGAATTGAGTCTCAGTGATTTCTGGATATGTTACTCCTAAACGCACACCTCTATGACCCATCATTGGATTGATCTCATGTAGAGAGTCTCCTCTTTTTTTAACATCTTCTAAAGATATTCCAAGTTCTTTTGCTAACTCTAATTGTTTGTCTTCTGTTTGAGGTACAAACTCATGCAAAGGTGGATCAAGAAGTCTGAAGGTAACAGGTTTTCCGTTCATTACTTTCATAGTCTCTTTTACCACATTCTTAATGAATGGCTCAAGCTCTTTAAGTGCACTTACTCTCTCAGTAGAAGATTTAGAAAGAATCATCTTTCTAAGCTTAGATAGAGGTTGTTCAGAATTTTGACCATAGAACATATGTTCAATTCTAAATAGACCGATACCCTCTGCTCCAAAGTTAATTGCATTTAGAGCATCTTCTGGAGTCTCTGCATTTGTTCTAACACCTAGTACTCTGTATTTGTCAACAATCTTCATGTACTCAATGAATCTAGGATTCTCGGAAGCATCCATTGTTTCAATAGCACTATCGTAAACAAAACCTTTACTACCATTTAAGCTAAATATAGCTCCCTCTGGGTAGGTTTTTCCATTAATGGTAAGGGTTTTCTCTTTAAGATTAATATGTAGAGCATCGCAACCAACTATACAACATTTACCCCATCCTCTAGCTACAAGAGCAGCGTGAGATGTCATACCTCCTCTGGCAGTTAATAATCCATCGGCAGCTCTCATTCCCTCTACATCTTCTGGATTTGTCTCCTCTCTTACAAGGATAACTTTCTCTCCTCTTTCATTTGCAGCTACAGCATCTTCTGCAGTAAATACAATTTTACCAACTGAACCACCAGGACCAGCTGGAAGACCTTTAGCAATAACATTAGCTGCTTTTTCAGAAGCAGGATCAAGTATTGGGTGAAGAAGTTCGTCTAACTGAGCTGGAGCAACTCTCATTACTGCAGTTTTTTCGTCAATTAGGCCCTCTTGAAGCATATCCATTGCCATGTTCAATGCTGCAACTCCTGTTCTTTTACCAACTCTACATTGAAGCATCCATAGTTTTCCATCCTGAATGGTAAACTCAATATCTTGCATATCTTTAAAGTGCTTTTGAAGACTTAATTGAATGTCATCAAGCTCTTTATATACAACAGGCATTGCTGTTTCTAATGAAGGCAAATGCTTATTTTGGTCATTTTTAGTAGATTCATTTAGTGGATTTGGTGTTCTGATACCAGCAACAACATCCTCACCTTGAGCGTTGATTAACCACTCTCCATAGAATTTGTTTTCGCCAGTAGCAGGGTTTCTAGAGAATGCAACACCGGTAGCAGAGTTGTCACCCATATTTCCAAATACCATTGCCTGAACGTTTACAGCTGTTCCCCACTCATCAGGAATATTTTCAATTCTTCTGTATGATATCGCTCTTTTTCCATTCCATGATTTGAATACAGCACTAATTCCACCCCAAAGTTGATCCATAGCATTGTCTGGGAATGGTTTGCCTAAAACCTCCTGTACTTTTGCTTTAAAAGCATCACAAAGTTCCATTAGATCTTCTGCAGTAAGATCGGTATCACCTTTATATCCTTTGCTGTCTTTTACAGAATGAAGCATTTTGTCCAATTGAACTCTGATGCCTTTTCCCTCTTCAGGGTCTATTCCTTCTGCTTTCTCCATAACAACATCGGAGTACATCATAATTAGTCTACGATATGCATCATAAACGAATCTTGGATTTCCTGTTTTTTTAATTAGACCAGGGATAGTATCAGAACAAAGACCAATGTTTAGAACAGTCTCCATCATTCCTGGCATTGAGCTTCTAGCTCCCGAACGGCAAGAAAGTAAAAGAGGATTCTCTTTATCTCCAAACTTAAGATCCATCACAGACTCTACTTGTCTTATAGCATTTTCTACTTCATCTTTAAGACCTTGTGGATAGGCCATATTGTTTGTGTAGAATTCTGTACAAGTATCAGTGGTGATAGTAAATCCTGCAGGAACTGGAATTCCTAAAGAACACATCTCCGCCAAGTTGGCTCCTTTACCACCAAGCAAATTCTTCATTTTGCCATCTCCTTCGGCACTCTTGCCTCCAAAGAAATAAACTCTTTTAATTTCTGACATAAAATATTTGTTTTCGGTTTATATTTTCTTATTTTAAAGGGTTGCAAATATAATAAAAAATTACAACAATTTCCCGGCTAACTCAGAGAGCTCACTTCTCTCTCCTTTTGTTAAATTAATATGGGCAAAAAGCTCTTGACCACACATTTTTTCTCCTAGGTGTGTTAACCCGTTTGAGTGTAAATCTAAGTAAGGAGAGTCAATCTGGTAAATATCCCCAGTAAAGACAAGTTTTGTTCCCTCTCCCGCTCTTGTGATTATAGTTTTTACTTCGTGAGGAGTCAGATTTTGAGCCTCATCTATTATAAAAAATACATTTGTTAAACTACGTCCTCTTATATATGCTAATGGCGAAATTAGAAGTTTTTCATTTTTTAGCATCTCTTCTATTCTAATTGCCTCTTTTGAGGATTGCTTAAATCCTCTTTTTATTACTGCAAGATTATCATAAAGTGGAATCATATATGGTCCTAATTTCTCCTTAATATCTCCAGGTAAAAATCCCATCTCTTGATTTTTTAGAGGAATTACTGGCCTTGATAGGAGTATTTGATCAAACATCTCCTCTTGAGCTAGTGCCGAGGCTAACGCTAGTAAGGTTTTACCAGTTCCAGCTGTTCCGGTAAGAGATATTAATTTTATTTCTGGGTTAAGAAGGGCGTCCATCGCAAAAGCTTGTTCGTCGTTTCTAGGCTCAATGCCATAGGCTCTCTCTTTTTTTACTCCAAAAAGAGATTTAGTACGACTACTATATCTTGCTAATACCTTTTTATCTTTTGCACTATTATAGATTTTAAACAATTGATTGCAAAAGGGCTTGTCAATATTAAATTCTTTTATAGGTATTCCTTGGTCTTTATAGAACAGCTCTTGCATTGCCAGATCTGATGCACCATGAATAGTAATTACCTCTTTTTTTATATTTTCTACTTTTTCGTCTGTAACTCTGTCTGTAAGATAATCTTGAGCCATTAAATGAAGAGCCTTTGCCTTCATCCTTAGGTTAATATCTTTAGTGACTAAAACAACTTCTCTATCAGGATTTTTGCTTTGCAACCACTCTGTGGTAGATAATATACGATGATCTTGTGTGTCGTCAAAAAGAGACATCCCCATTTTTTCACTAAAGGGGTGTCCAAGCTCTACTTTAATTACCCCTCTTCCTGTGCCTAAAGAGACGCCTTTGTCAAAAAGTTGATTATCTGTGATTTTGTCAAGTTCTCTAACAAACTCTCTTGCATTGAAGTTAATAGAGTCATTTCCTTTTTTGAATTTATCCAACTCCTCTATAACAGCAATGGGAATGACAATGTCATTCTCTTGAAAATTGTAGATGGCACTAAAGTCATGTAAAATAACATTTGTGTCAAGAACAAAAATTTTGGGTTTTTTCTTCTTTGCCATAGTGCTTTGTATTTAATGACAATTACTTCTTAGTATTTAGAATCCATTTATATCCATTTGTAAATAGGTCTAACCAAGGAGTTATATCGTCGGTTTGTCTTTGATTTGGATAGTGAGCCCAGTTGTGAGGATAGAGACATCTCTCTGGATGAGGCATCATTGCCAAGTGACGTCCATCATTGCTACATACTGCAGCTGTTGATTCTGGAGATCCGTTTGGATTAGCTGGATATTGACCAAAATTATATTTAATCGCTATGTTATAATTATTTATATCTGAAGGGAAATAGAATTTACCCTCTCCATGAGCAACCCATATGCCAAGTGATGAGCCCTCTAATGATTTAAGTAAGATAGATGGTGACTCTTGAATAGTAACTCCAACAAATGCGCTCTCATATTTTTTGCTATTATTGTGATGCATCTTTGGAGACTCTTCTCTGTTATCTGGTGTAATTAGCCCAAGCTCTGCCATCAATTGGCAGCCATTACAAACACCAAGGCTTAGAGTATCCTCTCTAGAGTAGAAATTCTCAAGTGCCTGAGATGCTCTTTGATTGTATAGAAATGCTCCAGCCCATCCCTTTGCAGAACCTAGAGTATCGGCATTTGAAAACCCTCCTACAAAAACAATCATATTAACATCTTCTAAATTCTCTCTTCCACTGATAAGATCTGTCATATGGACGTCCTTAACGGTAAATCCAGCAAGGTGCAGAGCCCACGCCATCTCTCTATCTCCGTTAGAACCTTTTTCTCTTATTATGGCAGCAGTAACTCTCTTATTGCTAGATTTAATTTGAGTTTCTTTAAGACCATTGAAATTAGATGGGAATCTATATTGTAGCGGTTGATTTTTGTAATTGTTGAATCTTTCAGTTGCAAGCTTCTCACCGACCTGATCTATATCCAACATATATGAAGGCTTAAACCACAGATCTCTATACTTGTCTATATCTAATTTAATGGTATTCTCTCCATGTCTAATTGTAGCAAATCTCTGACTAGATGTAGTTCCAATAAGAGTGTATTGTATATTATTATCAATTAATTTAGAGACTACGCTTTTAAGTTTATCATCGGCAACTTGAATTACAATAGCACTCTCCTCTGAGAATAAAATATTTAAAAGATTAGATTTTAGATCAGTTAAATCTATATCTATGCCCCCTTTACAATTAGCAAAATTCATCTCTAATAGTGTGGTGATTAGCCCTCCTGTAGATACATCATGGCCAGCCAATATCTCTCTGCTATTGATCAAATCTTGTACAACATTAAAGCATTCTTTGAAATAGGGAGCATTTTTAATATCTGGAGTTCTCTGTCCAAGTTTTGAATATACTTGAGCATATGCACTTCCTCCAAGCTCAAAAGTTATCTCATCTAATTTATTGAATGGAATGTATAGTAAAGTGCTAGGTGTCTCAGTGTCTATAACTGGCTCAATTGTTTTTGTGATATCGGTCACTTCACAAACAGAGGATACTATTAGTGTACCAGGTGATATTACTTTGCTGCCATCTGGATATTTTTGGGTCATAGATAGGGAGTCTTTTCCCGTTGGAATATTTATTCCAAGCTCTATTGCAAAATTACTTGCAGACTCAACCGCGTTATATAGTTTGGTATTTTCGCCAGGGTTATTACATGGCCACATCCAGTTTGCCGATAGAGAAACTCCCTCTATTTTACTTTCTATAGGTGTCCATATCAAATTTGTTAGTGTCTCAGCAATTGCCATTCTACTACCTGCTCTTTCATCAATAAGGGCAATTGATGGCGCATGCCCGATGGATGTAGCCATTCCCTTTTTGCTCCCATATCCTATTTCTACAACGCCTAAGTTGTTTAAAGGAAGTTGTATTTCACCAGCTGTTTGCTGTTTTGCTATTAGACCTGTTACACTTCTATCTACCTTGTTGGTTAACCAATCTTTACATGCTACAGATTCTAGTTGAAGAACAAGTTCTAATGAATGTTCGATATCTCTATTGTTATCGACCTCCTCCCAGTTATTCAAAATAGTAGTATCGGTAAGAACTGTTTTGGGTGTAGATCCAAACATATCTTCTAAGTTAAGATCTATAGGGGTCTCTTTAGTAATAGAGTCTTGTAATGTGAATTTTTTATTATTGGTTGTTTCACCAATTACATAGAAAGGGGCTCTCTCTCTTTGCGCTATAGCCTCTATTTGACTACAGTTTTCAGAAGAGACAACCATCCCCATTCTCTCTTGAGACTCGTTGCCAATGAGCTCTTTTGCCGATAGGGTAGGGTCTCCTTTAGGTAGTTTTCCTATATCGATTAACCCTCCGGTCTCCTCAACTAATTCCGAAAGGCAGTTTAAATGCCCTCCAGCTCCATGATCATGTATTGATATAATAGAGTTGTTGTTACTCTCAGCTAAAGATCGTATTGTATTATATACCCTCTTTTGCATCTCTGGATTTGATCGCTGAACAGCATTAAGCTCAATTGAATTATTGAACTCCCCTGTAGCAACAGAAGATACTGCTCCCCCGCCCATTCCAATTCTATAATTATCTCCGCCAAGTAATACTATTTTATCTCCAACTTTTGGAACGTCTTTAAATGCATAATCTTTTTTTGCATATCCAATTCCTCCTGCTTGCATTATTACTTTATCGTATCCAAATTGAATATCATTATTACTATACTCGTAAGTTAATAATGAACCACATATTAAGGGCTGTCCAAATTTATTTCCATAATCGCTTGCTCCGTTAGAAGCCTTAATTAAAATCTCTTTTGGAGTTTGGTATAGCCATTTTCTAGGAGCTTTTTGTTCCCATATTTTATTATCGGGATCGAGTCTTGGGTATGAAGTCATATAGACAGCAGTACCTGCTATTGGGAAAGATCCTTTTCCACCAGCAATCCTATCTCTAATCTCTCCACCAGAGCCAGTTGCTGCTCCATTAAATGGCTCTACAGTGGTAGGGAAGTTATGAGTTTCTGCCTTTAGTGAGATAACAGTTTCAGAATTTGATGTTGTAAACTCAGAAGGAGCATCTCCTTTAATCGGATAAAATAGCTCTACCTGAGGGCCCTTCAAAAAAGCACAGTTATCTTTATATGCCGATACTATTTTATTTGGATTCTCTTTTGATGTTTTTTTAATTAAAGAGAAGAGCGAAGACTCTCTCTCTACACCATCAATAACAAAGACTCCGTTGAATATTTTGTGTCTACAATGTTCTGAATTTACTTGAGAAAAACCAAATACTTCACCATCGGTAAGTGGTCTTTGTAGCTTTATACTAAGATTTTTAAGGTAATCGATCTCTTCTTGATTAAGAGCAAGACCCTCTTTATTATTATACTCCTCAATATTCTCTATTTCCAACACAGGTTCAGCAGTTTTATCGGTGTCAAATATTGATTGATCTAGTCTTTGATAAAGCCTTTGGAGCATTTTATCATATTTAGCATCTATGTTGTCAACTCGATAAAACTCCTCAATTCTCTCAATTTCACCAATATTCATATTTTTTGCAATTTCAACTGCCGATGTGCTCCATGGAGTTATCATCTCTTTTCTAGGACCAATAAATATTCCATCTAAAGATGTGTTTGGCAATAATTTTGCATTGTTAAACAGCCACTCAAGTGCCTTTATACTCTCTTTTGATAATTCAGATTTAGTTTTAACCGCCAGAACAGGCCCGTTTTGTGCAATAAAGAATGAAATCATAGGAAATAATAAGGTGTAAATTAATTTACAAAAGTACGGCATTTTGGTCAATAATTGAAAAATAATTGCTGCCTTTAACCTTTTTGTGATATTTATTTTTGAAATTTGTGGTAGTAAAAGTAAAACATTAACAGATATATTAATTTAAGAATAAATTGAGGATGGATAATAGTATTGATATAGAATATAATAGAGTAACTGAGTTTTTGTTTAATCAATTTCCCTCATATCAACAGGTTGGTAAAATAGCGTATAAAGAGGGTCTTGATTCAATGATACTTTTTGATAAGAGATTAAATTGCCCTCACAAAAGGTTTAAGACTATCCACGTAGCAGGAACTAATGGGAAGGGCTCAGTTAGTCATATGTTAGCATCAGTTTTAATGGAGCTAGGATTAAAAGTTGGATTGTATACTTCGCCTCATCTAATAGATTTTAGAGAAAGAATTAAGATTAATGGAAGCATGATATCAAAAGAGGATGTTGTTGAGTTTGTTGACGAGCACAAAGAGTTTATGATATCTAATAAGAGCTCTTTTTTTGAAATAACAACTGCGATGGCTTTTAACTATTTTGCCAAAGAGAGTGTGGATATAGCTGTTATTGAGACTGGATTGGGAGGAAGGTTAGACTCCACAAATATTATCTCTCCTATATTAAGTATTATTACAAACATATCATTGGATCATTGTGAACATTTGGGTTATAGCGTTAGAGATATTGCACACGAAAAAGCAGGCATAATTAAAAAAGGGACGCCAGTTGTGATTGGTGAGTATACCTCTGTTTCTAAAGAGGTATTTAGTATGATTGCTGATAAATTGGAGTCTAAAGTTTTATTTGCGCAAGATTGTATATTTAGCGATCTCTCATTAAGCGATTATACGTTAGATTTAAAAGGAGAGTGTCAATTATATAACTTAAGAACAGTACTAACAGCTTTATCTGAATTGTCTCTTAATTATTCTTTTATACAAAAAGTTGAGGATAGGTGGAGTGATATTAACATTAGAAAAGGTCTATCTATGGTCATCTCAAATACAGGATTAAGAGGTAGATGGGAGAAAATATCGTCTAATCCCGATATTATCTGCGATACTGGACACAATTTTGCAGGCCTTTCTCTTGTTTTTTCTCAACTAAAAAGAGAGAATTATGATAGATTATTTTGTGTAATAGGGCTAACTGCAGAGAAAGATATAGATAAAATTCTAGGTATTTTACCCCGAATGGCATATTATCTATTTACCAAAGCACAAACAAATAGGGCATGTGACCCATGTTATATAGAAAATAAAGCAAAGAATCTTGGTCTTGATGGAGAGGTTTGTGATAACGTAGAGAGAGCTATAGAGAGATTTTATGAAATTTACAAAAAAGGAGATCTCCTATTTATTGGTGGTAGTACATTTGTGGTAGCAGATGCTTTGAGATTTTTTGAAAAAAAATGATTTTTTTTTTGGAGGTTAAAAAAATCTACATATCTTTGCACTCCCAAACGGAAACAATGGGGTTGACAAAATGAAAAAGGGAGCATAGCTCAGTTGGTTTAGAGCATCTGCCTTACAAGCAGAGGGTCGGGGGTTCGACTCCCTCTGCTCCCACAAAAAAGAGGTCGTCTTTTAAGATGACCTCTTTTTTTATATAGCCCACTCTCATCTCTCTTACACCTCACTCTCATCTCTCTTGCACCTCACTCTCATCTCTCTTACACCTCACTCTCGAAACTGTAACATAAGTTTTTACCTATTTTATTGATAGTTTTTGAGGAAAAGGACGAGGACTGTTTGACGAACGACAGTGAGGAGTTCCGCAGTCCCCGAAAAAACAGAAAAGAAAATAGGTGCCTCTGAAAAAACTTCGTTACAGTAAGAGAGTGAGGTGTAAGCCAGCAAGCATCATAAGGTAGTATGATGTAAGCCAGCAAACATCATAAGGTAGTATGATGTAAGCCACCAAACATCATAAGTAGTATGATGAAAAAAATTAAGATTTAGGATACTCAATTCTGGAATGATAAATCTGCTCAATCTTACTCTTAAACACCTCTTTAATAATAGTAATCTCCCTGATAGTTATATCAGACTCAATAAGCTGAACATCAAGAACCCTCTCATCAATTATAGTATCAACCAAATCAGAAATAGTATCCCTATTGTAAACAGGAAGAGTCCTAGAAGCAGCCTCTATAGAATCGGCCATCATCACTATAACATGCTCTTTATACTTAGGAAGTATGCCATTATAAGTGAAACTCTCAATATTATCTACATCTCCACCCTCTTGTAGATATTTGTTGTAAAAATAGAGAGTTTGAGACCTACCATGATGAGATAAAATAAAATCGATAATGATCTGAGGCAAATTATTCTTTTTAGCAATTTCAACACCCTGGTCTACATGAGAAATAATAAGCTGAGCACTCTGATTTGCCGATAACTCTTTATGGATATTCTTACCCCCTTCTGGAATATTCTCAATATAAATAGATGGATTTGCCATTTTTCCAATATCGTGGTATAATGACCCAACCCTAGCCAGAAGAGCATAAGCACCAATCTCCCTTGCTGCACTCTCTGCAAGACTAGCCACCTGAAGAGAGTGGTGAAAAGTCCCAGGAGCCTTATCGGCAAGCTCTCTCAATAGTTTAGAGGTAGCATCGGAAAGATCTCTTAATCTAGAGTTAGAGACTAGCCCAAATACTTTTTCGAAAATAAATAGAAAAGGATACGCAGCATATACGAAAATAGAGTTCCATAAAAATATTGTAAAATACTCACTATTTATAGATTCTAAAGTGCCATCTTCTATGAATCGAAATGAGATATATAGCAGAGATAACATCCCAAATATGATAACTGAGTTAAGAAACTGAAGCCAACCCTTATCCCAAAATTGGAATGTGTATATTATAAGTATTCCAGAGATAAGATTTAAGAAAAAAAGTTCAAAACCACCGGGAGCTATAAATATTAAAGGGAGCAATATTATTGTATAGATTGGCGGAATTAACCGAGATGTAAAGAAAGATGTTAAGTATAGAGCAAAAACACTGTATGGTACTACATAAAGCATCTTAGTGCCATATTCTAAAACAAATACTGTTATTACCACAGACAATATTAAGAGTGATAATATAAACGTAACTTTATGGACCTCTTTAAGAATCTCTTTTTTCATAAAAAATAGAGAGATATAAAGAAGGAAAACTAAAGAAATAGATATGACTAGATGCCCTAATTTAAGTATAAATAGGTTTCCATAAAACCCCATTGAATATTCATATTCTGCCTTGAATGAATCCAAAATTTGCTCTGTTTCTGCAGTGATCAACTCTCCTTTAGATACAACGAGTTGTCCAGTATATATAACACCTTTTGTGGGAGAAATAGATAAAATTGCCTCTTTAATGTAGTTTTGTGTTGCAGTAATATCATATATTATATTAGGAATGATCTGTGAATTACTTATGATATTGGTAATAGTTGATATACTCTTTTCTTGCTCAAGAAAGTTTTGGGAGGCTATTATTTTTATGATTTGTTCTGTTGCCTCTTGTGCCGAAATCATCTCAATAGGGACAAGTTTTTTTTCTGAGCCCTTAATAATAATAGCCCCAGTCTTATAAAGAGAGCTATCAGGCTGTTCGTTAACGACTCCTCTGGAATAAATCTCTTTAATTATTTTAAATATTTTTTCTCTAGAAATAGAGTCTATTGACTGCTCATTAAGTAACTTGTCAATCTCCTTAATATAAGAGTTACATACTCCCTCTTTATAGATAAAATGAGGCAAAGCATCGGCAACAATCTGCTCTCTTTCTCGTCTAATCTCTGAGTTGCTTTTTAGAATAGGAAAATCTATTGGTGAAACTAAAGTTTCATAGACCCATGGTCTGCCTCTTTGGTATTCATATTTAAACTTCCCTTTGTTGGGGAATAGAGCTACAATTATAATAACTGTTAAAACTAAATTTAAAATTAAAAGTAGTTTTTTTTGATCTATCTTATAATTCATTACGATACTATTTTCTAGTAATATATGACAAAAGTAACTTAAAATCCATTAAAGATTGTATATTTGCTTAACAAATTATATCCTATGTATAAATTATTCTGTTTGTTGTTATTTTCTCTTTTTATTTCAATTAATCTCTCAGCTCAAGAGTTGGTTGTGTTAGAATCTAAATATCTTAAAGAGAATGATTCTATCTATGTTTTCACCCCCAAGAATACAATTAGTGACGATACTCCACTTTTGTATTTACTACATGGCTGGAGTGGCTCATACAAAGATTGGAATAAACGAGCTGATATTCAAAAAATGTCTGATGATTATGGTTTTATTATTATTACGCCTGATGGATTTTATAATAGTTGGTATTTAAATAATATTGATACATCAAAAATGCAATGGCGTAGTTTTTTTCACTATGAATTATATCCATATATTAAAAAGAGGTTTAATAACAATCCAGATAAAACATTTATAACTGGACTAAGCATGGGAGGGCATGGTGCAATTAATATATTTATAGATGATACTTCAAAATTTAAATCGGCTGGAAGTATGTCTGGAGTTCTTAGTCTGCATGATACTAGATTGAAGAATAGTGATATAATACATGTTTTGGGGGATTATGAATCAAATAGAGAACTATATTCTATATCATCTGCCTTAGAGAGATTGAACCTGATCAAAGGAGTTGATAAAACACTTGTAATAAGTTGTGGTTACGATGATCATTTAGCTCAGAGTAGCTATAATTTTCATGAGAAATGTAAAGAATTGGGTATTGATAATGTTTTTATTATGAGCCCAGGTAAACATAGTTGGGAATATTGGATTTTTGCTTTAGATATGCATTTGTTTCATTTTAGTAAAATTTTAGATTAGATGGACTTGGCATATTTTAAGTTAATTGTAGACTCATTTCCTTTTGGTTTTTGTTTAGGTGAAATTAAATATGACTCTAAAGAAGAACCTATAGATTATACACTAACCATATTAAATAGGGAGTTAGAGAGAATCATTGGAGTGGATTCCAATAATATCATAGGAGTGCCTGCGTCTGAGATTAATTTTAGAGATCATAATCAGTTTAAAAATAGGTTAGTAACTTATTATCAGGTTGTTAATGATAAAGTTTCTATTTCTAATGAGTATTTTTCTCATTTAACCAATAAGTGGTATAAAGTAGATACTTTTTCGCCATATGATAATATTTTTATATGCACATATACAGATATTTCAAATATTAGGGAGCAAAAAGATCTATTACAGGGTCTTATAGATGGAATTCCTGACATATTGGGTATTCAAACACCAGATCATAGAATTGTGAAATATAACAAAGCAGGTTATGATTTTTTTGGAAAGGAAGAGAGTGAGATAGTTGGCAAAAAATGCTATGAATTGCTTGGTTTAGATAAAAATTGTCAACAGTGTGCTACTATAAAGGCATTGGAAACGAAAATGCCTCAAACAATTATTAAGTATAAAGAAGATAGCGATATATATTTAGATTGCACTAGTATTCCTATTTTAGATCACAAAGGTAATCCCTATTTGGTCTTTGAGCAGATAAGAGATATTACAAAACAAAAAAAGAGTGAAATAGAGCTTATTAAGGCAAAAAAAGAGGCTCAAAATGCAGTAAAGATTAAGACAGAGTTCTTAAATAATATATCTCATGAGATTAAGACTCCGTTAAATTCCATACTTGGTTTTAGCTATTTAATAGCAGAGAATGGGATTGATAGAATGACTAAAGAGGAGTGTTTAGTAGAGCTAAACAAAAGTGCAAAAGTACTAATGTCTAGAATAGATGACATACTGGATATGTCATTGATATCAATTAATAATATTCCCGTAAAAAAAGAGAGAGTAAATGTTAATGAGCTTGTAAGAGATATTTATACCAGCTATAAAAGTAAGTTAGGTCTTAGTAGTAACTTAATTGAGTATAGACTAAATCTTTTAAATACTGAGAATCCTATCTATATAGAGTGTGATTGGCAGCTAATAAATAAAGCAATAACTCATCTTTTAGATAACTCTTTTAAATTTACATTGGAGGGATTTGTGGAGTTAGGGATCTCTTTTGCTGGAGATGGAGATTTGAATATATATGTAAAAGATAGTGGAGTTGGTATATCGGCAGAGAACTTAACAAAACTCACCGATCCTTTTTATCAGGAGGATGCATCGAGTATTAAGAAGTTTGGTGGAGTTGGTCTTGGTCTTTCTATTGTAAATGGGATAGCTAGGATTTTGGGTGTTAAATTTTCAATTGATTCCAAAAAAGGTTATGGTACTTTTGCCTTATTAAAAATAGGGATACGTTAACATTATTGTTTTAACTATTTCTTAATAGTTTCTAAACCATCTATTAACAACCTATATATTATTTTGTATAAACAAAATATATAGGGATGAAAAGTAAAAAGCACCACAAGACTATAGTATTATCCGATATACATTTGGGTTCTAGGTGGTCTAAAGCAATTGAAGTTCTTAATTTTTTAAAGAATAATAGCTGTGATACATTAATATTATGTGGTGATATAATTGATGGATGGTCAATTATGAGGGGGAGTCGAATTAAGTGGAGAAGAAGGCATACTAGATTAATTCAGTATCTTTTATCTATTCAGAATAGTACAAAGATTATTTATGTTAGAGGAAATCATGACGATTTTTTGGATAGAATACTTCCTCTCAAGTTTTCTAATATGCAAATTGTAAAGGAGTATATTCATGTTAGTGGGAATTCCAGATATTATGTTGTCCATGGTGATATTTATGATAAAATAACGAGTACATATAAGATTATATCTAAGTTGGGTGATATAGGGTATTCTATGTTATTATATATAAATCACCATTATAATAAAAAACGTGCTTCTAGAGGATTGGCATATAGACCTATATCTAAAAGTATTAAAAATCGAGTAAAAAAATCGGTTTCTTATATTTCTGATTTTGAAAATGTAATAAGTTTGATAGCTAAAGAAAAAGGGTGTGAGGGAGTTATTTGCGGACATATTCATGAAGTTGCAAATAAGTATGTAAATAATGTACACTATATGAATTCTGGAGATTGGGTGGAGTCTTTAAGTGCTTTGACAGAAGATGTTAGCGGAGGATGGAGCATTAGTTTTTATCACGAAAAGCAAAGTTATAGGATTAGTAGTGAAGAGCAGTATAGAAAGATTCCAGTGGAGATACCAACATTAGCTTAATATGAAAATATCACTAATTATCCTTGGAGAGGGGAGAGGACATATAACTCAGGCATTAAGTGTTATAGATTTGTTAATTGATAATGGTCATTCTATAAATTCTATATTAATAGGGAAAAATAGCAATAGGGAAATAAACTATTCTTTTTTTGATAAAAGTAAGTATAATATTGAAGTATTCGATTCTCCCCATTTTATTTTTAATGATAATGGTAAGAGTGTCTCTTATTTTAGAACTATTATAAGTAACTTATCACCTAAAAGCATTCTCAAATTTTTAAAATCTTTGAGAAAAATTGATAAAATTCTCGCAAATGATTGTTCCGATTTAGTTATAAATTTTTACGAGCCGTTATTTGGGATATATCCATTATTTTTTAAAAGAAAATTTAAAATTATATCTATAGCTCATCAGTTTGTATCATTAAATAGAGATTCAGTATATCTAAAAGAAACACATGGTAGCTATTTTATTAAACTACTATCAAAAATTATTGCAATAAAAAGTGATATTATAGTAGTATTGTCTTTATATCCCTATTTTTCAGAGAATAAGAAAATTAAGGTAATTGCTCCAATATTAAGAGATGAGATTATTCAGTCAAAGCCAAGTGACGATAATTTTATTTTATGTTATATTCTAAATAGAGGTTTTGCAGATGATATTATTAAGTGGCACTCATTGAATCCTGATGTTACTATTCATCTTTTTTGGGATAATTTTGATGAAAAGGATAATCTTATTATAGATAACAATCTCTATTTTCATCATATTAATAATGATAAATTTATCGATAAATTAAGAAGATGCAGCGGTGTTATCACTACTGCTGGATTTGAAACAGTTTGTGAGGCGGTATATTTAAATAAGCCTGTAATAATGATGCCAACTCATATAGAGCAAGAGGCCAATGCAAATGAATTTGAGTGGTTGTGCATCGGTGCAAATAGAGTAGATAACTTAGATGTCACGGAATCTCTTTCTAAATTGACAAGTGGCTATAGAGATCCAGCAAGAATATTTCAACTAAAAAATAGAATAGTTAATTCAAAGAGTAATCTTATTACTATTATTGAATCATTAAATTAATTTATTTCTTACATTTGCTGCTACCTAGTCTTTTATAAAATGAAACTTCTTTCTAAAGTAGCAGTAGTTATTGCTATAGCTCTTTTTTTGTTTAACTCTTGTTCAAAGGATTCCATTATGCCAGAAGAGCCAGATAATAAACTTCCCTTACAATTTGATCCATCACAGGATATTGTTTTAATTAATCATGAATTAAGAGGAGCGTGGGTCACAACTGCCTGGAAATTGGATTGGCCTGGAAATATTACAGATTTAAATGCCCAAAGAGAGCAACTAATATACCTAATAGATAATTTGCATAAACAGAATATTAACGTTATTTTTTTTCAAGTGATGACCTCGTGTGAGGCCTTTTATAAATCTGATATTTTCCCTTGGAGTGCCTATTTAACTAATGAACAGGGGAGGGATCCTGGATATGATCCTTTAAGAGTAGCAATAGATGCTGCTCATGAGAGAGGAATGGAGGTACATGCGTGGATGAATCCTTTAAGAGTAGGTTCTGTAAATACCCAAAATATCTCTTCTCATCCTGCTGTAAAATATCCAGAAAGGTACTGTGTCTATAAAAATGTTAGATATTGGAATGCAGGATTACCAGAAGTAAGAGATTTTTTAGCAGATGCGGTTAAAGAGATTATTTATAAATATAACGTAGACGGGATTCATTTTGACGACTATTTTTATCCCGATGGATTAAGAGCTAGTACGCTAGAGTGGGATGATTCAAAATCGTTCGCAAAGTATGGCGGCTCATTGGATATTCATTCTTGGAGGGAGAAGAATATAGACCTTATGGTTCAAAGAGTATATAATGCAGTTAAAGAGGCTAACGAAGATGTAATTTTTGGAATATCACCCTCAGGAAGAAGAGAAAACTCTATAGCGTTATATGCCGATCCTGTTTCTTGGTTAAATAATAGATGGATAGATTACTTAGCCCCTCAGCTTTATTGGCAGATTGGTCACCCCACCGCAGATTTTTACTCTCTATCTACATTTTGGAATAGTAGAAGTAATTCTATACCTATCTTCCCAGGAATAGCAGCTTATAGATTAGGTGAGACAGGTTTCCCATCGGTATTAGAGTTTACTAATCAAATTGAATTGGGAAGGACTCTTCCAAATTTAAAAGGGAATATTTGGTTTAGGACAGAACATATTTTAAAAGAGCCTTTAAGGTCTCATATAAAGGGAACACTTTATAAATATCCCTCTTTAGTTGCTCCTTTAGGAAAGGATGCAAATTTGAATATAGAGGCTCCAACTTTATCCTTTAAAGGTAATTTGCAAATAGAGGCTTCTTCAAATTTAAATGATGTGGATTTTATATTCTATAAATTAGAGAGGATTGATTTAACAAATAGGTGGAGAGCTCAACTAGTTCAGCAAGGGAAGGATAATACATTTAGAGGTGAAAAAAATGTTAACTATATTGGAGTAGTTAAAAAAAACAGAGCTATATCTAATCATAGCTCTGTAGTTTATATCAATTAATAACTATTTTTTTAATGAAATTTTTACAGGTGTTATATTCTGAATATTATCACTAACTGGGCATCTATCCTCTATCTGTTCTAGCCATTTCTTAAGTGTATCATCATCGGCATCGCAGTCGGGCTTTATTCTGACATCAATCTGTTTATATCCAGCTCTCTCTTGATTGCTTTGGCCAAATAACCTAGCAGGGTTTAGGTCGCCATATAGATCAATCTCAACTCCTCTTAATTCAAATTTCATTTCCGATGCTATTAGATGAGCCATTACGTTTAAGCAACCAGCAAATGCAGCCAGCATATACTCAACAGGATTGGGCCCTGTATCTGTGCCTCCAAGATCTGCAGGTTCGTCAACAATAATTGAAAATTCCCTTGCTTTCACAACTGTTTTAGCTGCACTCTCCGAGTGAGCCTTAACTCTAAATCTCATATCTGCCATACTCAATAGTATTTAATTTTTACAAAAATAGGGTATAGTTATCTTATTAATCACTATTTTTGGATGCAATATTTTATATTAAATAGTGTAGTTTTTAATTAAAAAAAGTGTAGTATTCCATCTTTTATTTATGTCGATAAACTCAATACCTATTAATAATCTTCCTTTGGAGAAATGTGATTGGTTTTCGTTATTATCTGTTCAAGAACAGAATAATGTTTTACATAGCTCTAGTACAGTCATATATAAACAAAAGGAGACAATAATTAAGCAAGGCTTTGCTGCTTCACATATTCTATTTTTAGAGAGTGGAATTGTAAAATTAAATGTGCAGAGCAGGGGGAGGGTCACTACATTCAAGATTATAGAAGGAGGAAGTTTTATAGGTCTAATGTGTTCTTTTGTTTGTAAAACTCTAGATTTTTCTGCTATTGCAATATCTGACTGTAAAGTTATTGTCCTAGATAGAGATGTTTTTGAATCATTAATAGCCAATAATGGAGCTTTTGCTGTGTATGTTGTTAAATTAATATCTGAAACAACTAATGGAATAGTTCATAACTTAATTAATCTAAGTCATAAAAATGTTAATGGTGCTCTTGCGACATTTCTATTGGATATCTATGATCTTTTTAAAAAGAGTAGATTTATTTTACCATTTAACAGAACAGAGATTGCTCACTCTTTGGGATACTCAAAAGAGAGTATAATTAACGCACTCTCTGATTTTCAGCGTGATGGCATTATTATAATCTCTGGTAAAAATATAACTATAAACGATATTGAATCTTTAATTAAAATTTCAAAAAATGGATAAAAGATTGGGAGCAGTGGCTGTTTTTTGTGGCTCGAATTCTGGTAATATTAGAATATTTAGAGATAAGGCATATGAGGTTGGAGCTTTACTTGCAAAGAGAGATATTGCATTGGTATATGGAGGAGCAAAAGTGGGCTTGATGGGCTCTGTAGCTAAGGGAGCATATGAAAATGGTGGGGTGGTAGTTGGAGTTATGCCAACTTTTTTAAAAATTAAAGAGTTAGATAATAAAGAGATAACAAAATTAGTTGAGGTGGAAAATATGCATGAGAGAAAAATGGAGATGCATAATTTGTCTGATGGTGTTATAACTTTGCCTGGAGGCTTTGGAACTTTTGATGAGCTATTCGAAATGCTTACGTGGGCGCAGCTTTCTATTCATAAAAAACCAATTGCACTATACAATATAAATGGTTTTTTTGATCCATTAAAATCAATGATTTCAAATATGGTTGAAAATGGTTTTTTAAAAAAGGTCTATTTACAAACCATCATCATTGAGAGTGATATTAATATAATTTTAAACAAAATGGAGTCATATGTGGCTCCAGATTTAGAAAAGTGGATACACTCATCGGAAGATATCTAGAAAATAAGTTTGGCTGTGAAGATAGATTTATCTCCTTTTATTCCTTCAAAAAAATGAATGTTATCTGAATTTAGATATATAATTTCAATAGTATCTTCAATAATGGTTTCGTGATTGAAATTTAATGTAAACTCTTTTATTATATTGTTATTCACATATTCCCATGGTAATGAGTCCACTATCCATTCTATATATTTAGCATTATTAGTGTGACCATTAATATCTAAATCGGAATAGGTAACTGTATGGTTTTTTACTATAAAACCTCCCTTAATACTTGGGATTTTCTCGGCAGGTGACTCAATCGCATTAAATTGTTTCCCTCCTGTAAAGTCATCTCCAATTACACTCTCTATTCTTCTTATCTTTCTGCTATGATTGTCTATTATTAACCAAGAAGAGGTGGCTGTTATCATTGGAGAGCCATCAGGTTTGCTGATTAAAAAATCTCTAAGACCAAAAAGCTTATCGACACCTTTATGCCAAGTAGATGATAAAAGTTCATCTCTCCATTTTGGCATTTGAGTAAATTTTACATTTATTCTTGAGAGAACCCACAGAACTCCAGACTCTCTTATATTATCATACCCAAAACCTAGCTGTGCCGCATCTATATTTGCTAATTCCTGAGCATAATTTAAAAAAGAGAAGGGCTTTAAAAGCCCTTTATGATCTACCTCGTAAGACTTAATTACGATTTTGCTATTCTCTATCAACGTTAAATCTTTAAAATTTATAACTTTTTGTGGAGATGGGCGGAGTCGAACCGCCGTCCAAACAAACCATCCAAAGGGTTTCTACATGCTTATCCTTTTTTCGTTTTTCGATTGTGAACTGCCAAAAGGCAGGCTATTCACAACTTATCTTCTAAAAAACTTAGGAGACTGTAGAAGAGTCGGTCTCTGCATCCTATCTTTAATGATACCCCATATGCCATATCATAGAAGGATAAAAGAATGGCGGGATACTCGTTACCATAGGGCCTAGCCTACAGCAATTAAGCGTTTAAGCTGTGCTTAAATTACGCAGCGAGTGCATAGTTATTGTTGCCAGTTAAGGCTTGTATCCCGGGATTTACGAGCCGGCCTTACAACGCTCGACATGCTTACCTTCCGATTGTGAATGCTGTCAAAACCAAAACATCCCCAAAATTTAGTGCTACAAAGTTAATTAAAAATATCTATGTAAAAAATAGGTGCAAAATATTTGCCAACTTCCATCCAAAAACGAAAAAAGACCTAAAATAACTATTACAACTCCTGCGACTCTATTAATGAGTAGGAGCTGCTTGAGCCTAAACTTCTTTCTAAATAGATTAATTGATAAAGTTAAAATTGCCCACCAGCTGTTGGCTCCAATAAAAACTCCTAGTAGAGATGATGCAATTATTTTCCAAGAGGAGTTGCTATCAACTTCAAGACCAACAAAGGCAAAAAGTCCTAGAATTAAAAAAATAGCTCCTGGATTTGTAACAGTCATAATTACAGAAGATAAAAAATCTTCAAATAATCTTTTTTCGCCTCTATTTCTTCTAAGTTGTTTAACTGGGTTAGTAAAGAAGATATGTAGCCCTATAATTATAACAGCTAGCCCTCCAAAAAATAAAACAAAACTTACATTACTATTAACAAACTCTTGAATTAATGCTAGGCTAAGGATGGCAAAGGCTGCAAAAAAGGTATCTGTTAGTGAAGCGCCAAGTCCAGTCATAAAGCCAGAGCTTCTGCCTTTACTCAAAGTCTTTTGAACGCACATAACACCCAAGGGACCAAGAGGAATTGATGCTCCTATTCCAACGATAAAACCTTTTATTAAACTCTCTAACATAACTTAAACGCTATTTGATATATTTTTTAGATGGAGATTCGATCATCGGTCCAATATTGAGTTCTTTCCATTTATTGTCGATACTCTCTATTGTATCTTTGGATGAGAGAGCCATTTTTGGCCATTCTCTATTAAACCCCTTTTCTCCTTTATGTTTTGTTTTGCTATCCATAATTAACACGCCAGATTCAAAGTGTGAATCTCTAATAGGATCACAATTACTACCCCATATCCACATACATGAGTATATGTCATCTGTATCTATGTTTTCATCAACAACAATATTAATTAGACCAGATATATCAGTTGGTAAATGTGTAAAATTGAAGCATACAGATCTCTCAGGTGTAAATTCTCTTTCAGAAATCTCCTCCTCCATCTTTTTTGTGGCATCTATTAAAACTTTACCTCCATATGAGTAAGTATTTGATGCATGATCGAGTACATCCAATGGACCTTTCGAAAAATGAGTATCTGTTGAAGGATTATAGTTTTGAATAATTGCTTTTAATAGTTGATCTCTATCTCTGATGTCTGTGTCTCTATCGGCAACAATCATTATTTTATTAAACATCATCTGTCCTGCACCCCATAAAGCACTAGCAACTTTTATTGCTTGACCAGGATAACTTTTATCGATTTTAATAAATGCTATGTTATGACCTACACCCTCTTCTGGAAGATGCATATCCACTATTTCTGGAACAAATGTAAATTTTATTGGATTTAAAAAAATCTTCTCAGTTGCTAAGGCTATATATTTATCCTCTTGCGGAGGTATTCCAACAAGTGTGGCAGGATATACAGCATCTTTCCTATGTGTTATAGCTGTAATATGCATGAGAGGATATAAATCGGCAAGTGAATAGAATCCAGTATGATCTCCAAAAGGGCCCTCTACAACCAATGGTGAGTTTTTTTCTATGTAGCCCTCAATTATAAAATCACAGTCTACTGGTACCATTAGTGGTTGTGTTAAACATTTAGTTAGTTTAACCGCTTTTTTCCTGAGGAATCCAGCTAAAATATACTCATCTATGCCATCTGGTAGAGGGGCTGTGGCAGCATATGTATAAACAGGATCTCCACCTAGAGCAACTGCTATTGGAAATTTATCTCCATCAAAATTAGAAAAGTGCTTAGCTCCAGTTTTATGCCTATGCCAATGCATTCCTGTTGTAGTATTGCTAAAGATTTGCATTCTGTACATTCCAAGATTTTTAGCTCCACTTTTTTGATCTATAGTATGCACCATAGGTAAAGTAATAAACCTACCACCATCTTCTGGCCAACATTTTAGCACAGGAAGTTTAGATAGATCTGGCTGTGGCATTATTACCTCTTGACATGGCGCTGCTCCATAATGTTTTTTTGGCATCCATTCCGAAGCCTCTTTTAAATAGGGTAATAGTTTTAGTTTATCAATAAAAGAGTTTCTCTCTTTTAAAATATCTTTAAACAGAGATTCAAAATAGAGATCTATTTTTTCGAAGGAGTCAATACCTAATGCCATAGCGACTCTTTTTTCTGACCCCATCATATTTGTTAAAACAGGGAAGTCTGTGCCAGTATTGTTGAATAGGATGGCTTTGCCTCCTCCCTCCATTTTGCTAATTCGATCAGTAATCTCTGCAATCTCAAGAAGAGGATCTACGAATGAATCTATAGTAATTAACTCTCCATTAGCATCCAAATAATTTATATAATCTCTAAGTCCTTTATACATAATAATATAATTTTATTATCTACTTGCCTCTTCTACCAAATAGACAATTGAACTAAATTCAATTCCACTATGATTAGATAGACCAATTTCACAAGTTCTACTAGTTGCATACCCCTCTTGAGATCCTTTGGTCTGTGCCGATAGATTTCTTAGCCCATGTTGATTAAGTTCTGGAACCAAGAACCCTCTATCTCCAGCAAAACCACAACAGTTACTATCTATAATTGTGACCTCTTTTGCACATAGGTTTGCTAATTGGTAAAGATAGTGATCTACCTCCATTTTTTTAGCACTACATACAGCAAAAACAGAAACTTTTTTATCTAATTTGGATATAGTAAGATTATCAATTAGATATTTAATAATAAACTCGGCAGGTTCGTATAGTTCTAACCTCTCTCCAAAATTGCTTTTCATTGTATAAAGACATGGACTCATGTCGCATAAAATAGGAATACGACCACCATCAGAGGCTTTATAAAGAGCAGCTTCTAATTTATTTGAAGCCTCTTTTCCTGCTTCAACAAAACCCTTACTAGAGAAGGACATCCCACAACATAGCTTGTTCATATCTTGAGGATATATTATTGTATATCCAGCTCTTTCTATAAGAAGTTTTGTTATTTGGGTTAACTCCAGCTCTTTTGATTTCCCTTTGGAATTTCCCATGCTTCTTGTAATACACGATGGAAAATATACAACAGATTTATTATTTGAAATATTATTAGGGTTGTAGTTATTGATATACTCATTTTTATTGGCTGCTTTTGGAAAATATTCGTTCCATAAAGGAATTACGCCTCCAGATATTCTGTTTACACCTTTGGCAACAGTTCCAAACACTTTTTTACCAACAGCCAATCTCATATAGTGAACACTATTAAGCCCAATCCTCATTCCCTTGGTTACAATATCCATGTTGTTTGCAAGAGTCAGTGCTCTTTTATTAGCTTTTGGACTATTGGATTCATGACGGATCTCTTTTATTAATTTACCTGTATCTATTTTAAGGGGACATTTAGTATAACACAGTCCATCTGTTGCACATGTTTGGTCTCCTTGATATTTATAAAGAGAGTTTAATTCTGCACATCGATGAGGTTCCTCCCCACTTTTTTGGAGACGTTGAATCTCTTTGAATACGACTATCCTTTGTCTTGGAGAAAGAGTCAAACCCTCAGATACACATACGCCTTCACAAAAGCCACACTCCATACATCTGTCAACACTCTCGCGAGTAGATGGAATTGGTTTTAAGTTTTTGAGATGTATCTCTTTATCTTCATTAAGAATAACACCAGGATTGAGTATTCCTTTTGGATCAAATAGGCTCTTTATCTCTTTCATTAGCTGATAGGCTTGTGAACCCCACTCTTTCTCTACAAATGGAGCCATATTGCGGCCTGTCCCATGCTCTGCTTTTAAAGATCCGTCATATTTATCAACCACTAGATTTACAACATCGTCCATAAAGTTGCTATATCTTGTTATCTCATTTGGGTTTTGAAAATCTGGATTAAATACAAAATGCAGATTCCCCTCTAAAGCGTGTCCAAAAATTACTGCTTCATTATAACCATGTTTTTCAAATAGAGCCTGTAAATCAAGAGTCCCTTTTGCAAGACTTTTTATAGGAAAGCAGATATCTTCTATAATTGGTGTAGATCCAGATTTTCTCATTCCTGCAACAGTTGGAAAGGTCTCTTTTCTAATTTTCCATAAGACCTTTTGCTCTTTTGCATCATATGTAAAATTAATTGGGAGTTCTGGGGCTATCTCTTTAATGCTGTCACAAATTGTTTTAACGTTATGGTTTAGTAAGTCTGCAGAGTTTTCAGATGTTTCAACCAAAATAGCACATGCGGTTTTTGAAAGAGTTTTAAGATAAGTAGGAACATCTTTTGCGTCTTCTACAGATTTTAGAGCCGCTCTATCCATTATCTCAACTGCAGAAACAGGCTGATTTTTGAGAATAATTACGGCTTCACATGCACTTTCTATATTTGGATAAACAATTAAAGCAAGAGCCTTAAAGTTCTTTTCTGTAACAGTTCTATATGTTATATCAGAAATAAAACCAAGTGTGCCTTCGGAGCCAATCATAATATGTTTTAAAATATCCATACCACTGGAGTAATCTACTAGTGCATTTAGACTATATCCTGTAGTATTTTTTATTTTAAACTTATTTTTTATTCTCTCTCTTAATATTTCGTCTTCTTTTATTTGACTTGATAGAGACTCCAATTTCTCTATTATTTCTCTATGACTATTTTTAAAATTATTACAAGAGACCTCATCGGAAGTATCTAAAAGAGTCCCATCACTGAGAATAACTCTAATATTATCTATAGTTTTATATGAATTCTCGCTTGTTCCACAACACATTCCACTTGCATTATTAGCAGCAATACCACCAATCATTGCACTATCAATGGAAGCTGGATCTGGACCAATTTTTTTGCCATACTTTAGTAAATATCTATTTGCTTCAGCTCCTCTGATACCAACTTGCAATTTAATTCTATTGCCATTATCTAATATTGTATGTTTTTTCCATCCATGAGTAGCAATCACTAATACTGAGTCCGATATGGCTTGTCCAGATAGAGAGGTTCCCGCGGCTCTAAATGTTAGAGGTATAGAGAGCGAATTTGCGTGTTCTATAATATACTGTATCTCGGTGTCGTTATAGGCTTTTACAATAAGTTTAGGGATCAGTCTATAGAAGGATGCATCGGTTCCAAAAGCAATAGTGCTTAATGAATCATGAAGAAGTCTGTCTTTAGGAATAACCTTTAATAACTCTTTGTAAAGTTCTAAATATTTACCTGTTATCATTTTAAGAGTTCTTTAATTTGAATGGTGTTAATTCGTTTGTATAGAATATTTTTATTTCTATCTAATAGGTAGGTTTGGGGAATATAATTAATCTCTAAGTTTAGAATTAATTCTTGATTATTGAAGTTTGCGGGGGCGAGGACTGGCCATGGATATCTATTGTTTTTTAAATATTCTAGATACTCTAACTCATTGTCTCCACAGTAGATGGATACTATTTTAACTCCAAGCTTTTTAAGTGTTTTATAATCTTTCAATAGCTCATTAGAAAAAGCACTGCACATAGCACAATCTGTATTAAAAAGATATACTAGAGTATACTTTGCTTTAATTTTATGTATATCAATTCTCTTTCCCTTGTGATTTATTAAATTGGGACTATAGATCTTAGAGCCAATTTTATTTAGCTCTATCTTTCTGCTAATTAGTGGGATGTATTCATTGATGAAATATTTGTCAACCCACAGATGGCTATATGGAATAATATATTTATCGGCTATATATATAGCCCTCTCTTTTAATTTTTGATCCTCATCCATTGAAAAATAGATGAAGAGATGGTAAAAGACGGCATTATACATAAGTACATTGCTCTCTGTTAATTTTGAAAAAAGAGGAGCTATTGCCTGATCAAAATCTTCTTTATTGGATAGGTCAAAAAGAGAAAGATACTCAGGAACGAATTTTTCGGCTTGTTTATACGCATAATCAATATTTTCCTTTTCTCTATCGAGTATCTGTTTTAATGCTGAAATATCCAAATTGCGTCCAATAATTACTCCTTGGCTATCTACTAATAAGATTTGGGGTGTTTTGGTAACGTTGTAGTATTTGTGAAAAGAGCTAGATAGTTCTGGATCCCATAAAAATGACCAGCTTTTAAGTTCTGATTTAGTGAAATTTTGTCCTACAAAATTGACTAAATTATCAAAAGATGTTTGAGTGTATACAGCTGTTATTCCAATATTTAAATAGCTGTAAATATTTAAAATATCTTTTAGTTCAGGAATCAGTTCTTTGCAAAATGGGCATTTTTCATCAAAAAATAGGATGATTGTATATCTGCTCTTAAAACTATCTACAATATTAACCTCTTCTCCAGAGATAGATGTCAAACTAATATTATGTGCTTTTTCTCCAATTAAAGAGTACCTATTAAAATCGGCAAAAATCTGAGGTAATATATTTCCACCTTTACCCCTGTAGTTAATCTTACTATCTTTAAAATATCTATCTGCTACATATACTGCAAATTGAGCATGTTCCATATATTTTGAGTTTTTGTAAAAATCAAAGATAGTAGATGCTGCAATCTCTTTTTCTGATTGTGATATATGGATGGATTTAAGAGTGTTGTCTATAAAATAAAGTATTGAGTCTCTGTTTTGAGGTAGTTTAATTAATAGTGTGTTGTATTTTTCAGCAATTTGCAATGAATCACTAGATTCCCCTTGTTGATTAATAATATTGGCATGAGCGCAAATATTGAAAAATAGAGACGCTACTATTAACAAAACAGATTTCATTATTACTTAGCTTTTATTGTTACACCATTAGCCATAAATGTAGAGACATCTCCTCCATTAACTAGAACATCTCTAACAACCGTAGAGGTTATAAATGCATATTCATGCCCCGATGGTAAAAATACTGTAGTAATTTCTGGATGTAATTTAGTGTGTGCTTGAGCTATAACTCTCTCTAGTTCAAAATCGGTGGTTGTTCTTAACCCCCGTACAATAAACTGGGCTCCTATTGATTTGCAATATTCAATTGTTAAGCCTTTGTAGCTAGACACTTCCACTCTATCCATATCTCCAATTGAGCGTCTAATAATATCTACTCTCTCTTCTACGCTAAAATACCCAGGTTTTTGCATATTGTATCCAACAGCAATTATGACTTTATCAAAAAGCCTGATAGCCATATTTAGAACATCTAAATGTCCAAGTGTAAAGGGGTCAAATGATCCAGGGAAAAGTGCTATTCTCATTATTTATATCTCTATATTACATTTAAAAACAAAATTCGCAGGGCCAATTAAGTATATATTATCATATTTTTCTGGCCCCATATATCTGAATTTTACTGCAAGTTCTCCGCCAATTGCATGAACTTTTGTGTAAATATTCAAAGGGAAGTTTTCTCTTTTTGATGCTCTGTTATATGTTAGTAGATGATGATAGGCTATAGCAGAGGCGGTTATTCCAGTACCACAAGCATATGTTTCATCCTCAACTCCTCTTTCATATGTCCTAACAGATATTTCTAAATTATCCTCATTTTCTATTGTATTGCTCCAGTTGGCCGATTTTCTCCCCCAGTCACCTTGTACAAAATTTACATTTGTTCCCTCTGAAAAAATAGGATTGTGACGCCACATTTTTCCATGTGACTTAACGTCATAGTTTTCAAGGTTGTCTATAAATAATATAAAGTGAGGTGAGCCAGTATTAAGGTAAAAGCTTTTTGGAGAGTGTTCTTTAATTTTAAATACATCTGACATCTGAAGTTCTATATTTATCGTTTCTCCAATTTTGGATAGAATCTTTGCGGAGTGATACCCGTCAGGAGCTTCAAATTCAAGTTTTTTAATTCCTAATTTTGAGGCAAAAGCAACCAAGCAACGAGCGCCATTTCCACACATACTTCCTGGATATCCATCAGAATTAAAGTACTCCATTTTAAAGGAGTGAAGAGGACTGTTGCTCAAAAGCATTAGTCCGTCTGCACCGATGCCATATCTTCTGTGGCATAGGAATTCAATCTGCTTATTTGTAAGATTAATATCCCCAGCTCTGTTGTCTAGAATAATAAAATCGTTACCTGCACCCTGATATTTGTGTATTGTTAAATTCATATTGGATTATCATTTTAAGTTACTCATTTTTTCGTATTCATCCATAATAGATCTTGCAACTTTTTCCGACGCTCCGCTTCCTCCTAAAAGTTCTCTTAGTTTTGCATACATATTAAATACGCTCTCTCTATTTTCTGAATGGGATAATCTATCAATTTCTCTGGAGATCATCTCGGCAGTACAATCATGCTGAATTAGCTCTTTAACCAAAGGTTGATCTAAAATAAGATTAACAAGGCTAATATATTTAACTTTTACCAATCGTTTGGCTATTTGATAAGATATCTCATTGCCTCCATAGCAAACAATTTGGGGTGAATTTAAAAGTGCAGCCTCTAAACTTGCAGTACCAGATGCAAGAACAGAGATGTAAGCATGTCTCATTATTGAATAACTCTCGTTAAAAAGAAGTTTTACATTGGATCCATTTATATACTTGAGATATATCTCTTTTGGTGTAGAAGGAGCCCCAGCTATAACAAATTGGTAGTTTGGATATTTATTTACTAACCTTATGAATCTAGGCATAAGATAGTTAATCTCCATCTCTCTGCTCCCTGGTAATAGAGCAATAAAAGGTCTACTCTCTAGATTAACTCTATTTATAAACTCATCAAAACTCTCATTCTGACACTTATTGTTTGAGATAGAGTCTAATAAAGGATTTCCATTATATATAGCTTCAATATTGTGTTTTTTGAAGTACTCTATTTCAAATGGAAAGATAATAAATAGACGATCTATATATGATTTTAGATATTTAACACGACTCTCTTTCCATGCCCAAACTTTTGGAGCAATGTAGTAGAATACTTTAATATTATTATTCTTTGCAAATTTTGCTATTCTAAAGTTAAATCCAGGGTAGTCAATTAAAATTAAGACATCTGGATTGAACTCGATAATATCTTTTTTACAAAGAGATAAGTTTGTCCATATTTTGCTGATAGAAGCGATAACCTCAATAAAACCCATTACTGCAGTCTCTTTGTAGTGCTTTACTAAATGACCTCTATCTCCAGCGGCCTGTTCCATTAAATCGCCACCCCAAAATCTAAATTGAGCATTAGGGTTTTTATCTTTTAAAGATTTAATCAGGTTGGATCCATGTAGATCTCCAGATGCTTCTCCAGCAATAATATAGTACTTCATTGTAATGTTATTTTATACTCCAAAGATTTTCTAGTCGTCCTATTTCTAAGTAGTCAGTTGTATCAATTTTGTGAGGAACAATGCTTACATAGTTTTTATTTATAAGGTTATGATCGGCCAATGTGTCTTCTGGTTCTTGATTAAAAAACTCTCCTGTCATCCAATAATAATTAAAACCATAAGGGTCTCGTCTCTCTTCGAACTCCTTAATCCATTGTCCTTTGCCTTGATGAGAGAATTTTATTCCCAATATATCCTCTTTGGGGATAGATGGGAAATTAACATTTAAGAATGTATTAGGTGAGACCGGATTCTTTAGAAAATTATCAATTATGATTTTTGCGTAGTGAATTGCTCCAGAAAAATCTGCATTTGGATTATGAGAGCATAGAGAAAAGCCGATAGAAGGGATCCCATATACAGTACCTTCGGCAGCTGCTCCTAAAGTCCCTGAATAAAGAGAAGCTATAGAGGCGTTTGAACCATGGTTAATCCCAGAAACAAGAAGATCTGGAGCCTGTTCAGAAAATATTTGATTCATTGCCATTTTAACACAATCTGCAGGAGTTCCAGAGCATGCATAAATTTTTAAATTCTCTTCGGATTTAAGCTCTGTTAATCTTAATGGCTTGCCAATAGTCAAAGCCGCAGACATACCACTTTGAGCTTCAAAAGGAGCAACAACAGTAACTTGACCATATGGCCTCATAAGCTCTGTTAGAGCACCAATTCCCTTGGCTTTTACACCATCGTCGTTGGTAACTAGAATTTTTAACATATAATGGATTGTTTAATTTATTCAGAATTAATATAACATGCGAAGATACAAAATTTGGAGTGATTTTTGCAGAATATGGGCATAGAAAATAGTTGCATAAATTAAAAATTATTAACTTTGCAACGCTTTTTATTCCACAATACATTGTAAGTAGTTCAAATTTAAATATTTTAGATATGAGTAAAATCAAAATTGGTATCAATGGTTTTGGCCGTATAGGTCGTTTGGTATTTCGTGCTGCTCAGCAGAGAGAAGATATTCAGGTTGTTGCAATAAATGACTTGATTGATGTAGATTATATGGCATATATGCTTAAATATGATACAGTTCATGGAAGGTTTAATGGAACGGTAGAGGTAAAAGATGGTAAACTAATTGTAAATGGTAATGAAATTAGAGTTACTGCTCAAAAGAATCCAGCCGATATTAAGTGGGGAGATGTAAATGCAGAGTATGTTGTTGAGTCTACTGGTCTGTTTTTAACCAAGGAGCTTTGTCAAGCTCATATTGAAGGTGGTGCTAAGAGAGTGATTATGTCTGCACCATCAAAAGATGATACTCCAATGTTTGTTTATGGAGTTAATCATAAAAAATATGCTGGAGAGCAATTTGTATCTAATGCATCTTGTACTACCAACTGTTTAGCTCCAATAGTTAAGGTTTTAAATGATAACTTTGGTATTGTAGAAGGTTTAATGACAACAGTTCACGCAACTACAAATACTCAAAAAACAGTTGATGCACCTTCTGCAAAAGATTGGAGAGGTGGTAGAGCTGCTGCTGCAAATATTATCCCTTCATCTACTGGTGCTGCAAAGGCCGTTGGTAAGGTTATTCCAGAAATGAATGGTAAATTAACTGGTATGTCTTTCAGAGTTCCTACAGTAAATGTTTCTGTTGTAGATTTAACTTGTAGACTAGAGAAAGGAACAACTTATGAAGAGATTAAATCGGTAATTAAAAATGCATCGGAAAATGAGTTAAAAGGCATTCTTGGTTATACAGAAGAGGCTGTAGTATCTAGCGATTTTATCACAGATCCAAGAACCTCTATTTTTGATGCAGATGCAGGTATTATGCTTAATTCAAACTTTGTAAAGGTTGTTTCATGGTACGATAATGAGTGGGGATACTCAAATAAAGTGCTTGAGATGATTGCTCATATGGATACTGTTAAGTAGTTTAGCAATAAATAATTTAAAAGGGGGGCCTAATCCAAAGATTAGTGTCGCCCTTTTTGTATATTTGTGCCATATAATTATATAAGTAATGGGAATTAGAAAGAAAATCTCACTGGGATTTTTTATAATAGGGGCTATACTTTTTATTTCTAGTGTTATAGCATTATTTGAATTTAATAGGATCAAAAATTCTGTTACAGAATTAATGAATGCCAATATTAGTAGTATTAATACTTCTAGGAAGATAATGGAGCTAACAGACGAGTATAATTTCATATTACTCAGTAGCACATTTGGTGACTCATTGCTCTCTTCTAGGCATACTCTTTATCAAGATGATAGGTTTAAGAATTATATATCTAGTATAAAAGAGAATTTTAGATCGGATTCAGAGGTTTTAATTGCCGATTCATTAGAAATAGCGTATACTAATTATTTGGATGTAGTATCTAAAGCTGTATTTATTTCGGATTTTGACTCTCTATCTAAATCGGATTGGTATTATCATGAGTTTATGCCTGTTTATAATGAATTAAGGCGTCATAAAAAGAATTTAGGATCTATTACACAAAAGGCCCTGTTAGATAATACAATTAAACTTCAGGATGGATACTATAGAAGTATTATGCCTGGAATTATAGCTGTTACCGCCGGTATTGTTTTGGTTCTGTTATTTAACTATTTTGTGAATCTATATTTTATTTCGCCAGTTCTTCTGATATCTAAAGGTATAAAATGTTATAGAGAGAATAGAAAATCGTACAATGTTAAATTTGATAATGACGATGAAATACAAGAGATCAATAATGAGGTGAAAAGTATTATTGATGAGAATAAAAAATTAAAAGCAGAGAGATCTTTAAAGTAAATGAATCTTAAAGTTATATCAAAAAATATAGGTATAGCCCTATTGCTAAATGCACTTTTTATGTATATTTCTGCATTTGTTTCATTTTTGTACGATGTGGATGTATCTTTTACTCCGTTGGTGCTTAGTGCCCTTATAACCACATTTGTTGGAGTATTTCCTCTTATTTTTGTGAAGCAAACATATGAAATTAATATAAAAGAGGGTTTCACTATTGTAGTTTTCTCTTGGATATTATCATGTCTTTTTGGTATGTTACCCTATATTCTATACGGAGGAGAATTTACACCTGTAGATGCTTGGTTCGAAAGTGTTTCTGGTTATACCACAACTGGAGCTACCATACTTAATGATATTGAATCTGTTCCAAAAGGTCTTCTTTTTTGGAGAAGCTCCACTCATTGGCTTGGAGGATTGGGAGTTGTTCTCTTTATGCTTTTGGTATTACCATCTGTAAGTACTTTTAGAATGAAGCTAACTAAAATGGAGATCTCTTCTCTCTCTAAAGAAAATTATCGGTTCAAGACAAAGGAGACTATAAGAGTAATATCTTTTGTGTATTTAGGATTGACTGTCCTAGAAACTATATTATTGGTTATTGTGGGAATGGATCT
>WPCG01101844.1_pt1 | contig 135023 bp, 126 predicted proteins | sample 5403311 | NCBI WGS metagenome assembly WPCG01 (sample SAMN12869467, study PRJNA574797) | sludge metagenome | isolation source: wastewater treatment of Control | place: China:Beijing | collected 2019-05-17 | reverse complement strand
TAGTCCTCCAGCCGGGGCGGAAACAGCGTCTCTTGAGAGCGATCGATGCCTGATTTATAACGACGTTGGCTCATGCTTCATACCGGTGAGAGGGAAAACAACCTCCAGCCTACCGAACAACTGAGATACTTTCACAGTCTCGCCTGCGCTACGCCATTGCGGCTTCCACTGCAGATCAACAATTTCAGCTCAGTGAAACAGACTCCCGCCCCTCTGCTTGATTGCTTCCACCAGCCCTGAAATTACCGCTTTTCATTGAAGCGCTGCCGCGTTCTGGCCATTGCCTCCATGACCCGCGATGATTCCTCCGACCCAGTCAGGGACTCCCCACAAGCCTCACACCAGTCCGCCTCAACCTGGGCAATGATGGTTGTCTCGCCCTTGTAGATGTAAGGCAAATCACGAATTGCATGGACCAACTCAGCCTCACCGCATACTGGGCACTTCATGATCAACGCTCCTTGAAGTAGATAACTGGCCAGTTACTCCAACACCCCTCCTGAGTCAAATAAAACATCAGATTTAATGTTCTGCTGACTTCAGCTATTCATCATAATTCGGTTTGTTGACCATCACCCTTCGCTCCTCCACGTCATCCTTCGCGCAGGCGAAGGATCCATCTGTCACTCTGAGTAAACCGGAACCATGGATTCTCGGCCTTCGTCGAGAATGACGAAGTCAAGGGAAGGCTTGTATTCAGCGAGAGCAGTCTGCCTGCGCAAAGATATGAACATGGGTACGCTGAGGGTTTGAAAACCATCAGCAGCATGGAGGAAATGTACCTGCCCCCGTACCTCTCTGACTGACTAGTCAGTCAGAGCGACCGGGAAAACTGGGACGACCACTCCGGCGAGAAAAACAACCAAACCAGACGACAATCTATCCCTGCTTTTAACTTGATATTCAACAGCTTTAACACCCGCTCCAGAAGATTCGGGCAGGTGTTGAAGCTGGAATCGAGAAGACAGACTGAACCAAAAACAATATTAATCTGTCCCCGATTACTCCCCATACTAGATCACTTACAGGCTACAGGCATGTACTTATCTACAACCGTACCTGTGTTACATGTCCAAGTTGCCCCACCGTCTGCTGTCACATAAAGCACAGTGCCAGTTGCGCGGCTATCTTTCATAGTTACTTCAACAGTACCTGCAGGGTAAGTTCCGGCGATAGTGGAGCTAACAGTAGAGTATGTGCCAGCCAAAGTAGCATTAAGCTCTGTTGCCCCGGCAGAAGCCGTAGGAGCTACAAGTCCAGTTGGCCAAGCCGCCTTGCTAGCGCCATATTCTGCCAGAGGTGCCTTGAGACCAGCACCCAAAGCCACTGCTTCAGATACCTGAGCCCGAGTGACATAATCCTGATAAGCCGGCAAAGCAATCGCCGCCAAAATCCCAATGATCGCCACCACGATCATCAATTCAATAAGGGTAAAACCTTTCTGCATTTGAGCTTTCATTTCTCAACTCCATTTGTATGTGAGATAGCCGTTGGGCTGAAGAGGCTAGTGCAGAAGGTGTGCCAGGTTGGTTTTGGGAGCGTCAGGGAGGGTGGGTGATGGCGCCGGGGCGGCGCTCCTACTGGGATGGGGTGGAATTGCAGGGGCGAAGTTTGGACGTGTTGGGCTGCCGTAGCGCGGGGGCGCTACAACCCTGGGGCGTCAGCATGTGACGATTTTTGTCAGCTGCGGTCCTTCTCCACATGCCTTTTGTGACTATCCACTTTGTGTAGCATGGTCTTGCTGTACTATAGTCGCCGAAGCCTTTACACGTATTGAGATCGACCTATGGATACCCCCGTTCTCTCCGGCTTGGCCCGGCGGATCGTTCAGGAAGAACTATTGGATGCCCAGGTGGCCGGCAAGGCCAGCAGGCAGGCCAGTCAGGACAAGATTCCCTTCATTACCTATCTGGTGCAGAACAAGCTGGCCAAGGCCCGTGACCTGGCGATGGTCTGTGCCGAGGAATTCGGTTACCCCTACCTGGACCTGGCGGCGCTGGACCGCGAGAGCCAGCCCGAGCCTGAGCTGGTCAGCGAGAAGCTGATCCGTCAGCATTGCGTATTGCCGCTGTACAAGCGCGGCAACCGCTTGTTCCTGGCCCTGTCCGACCCAACCAATCAGCAGGCGCTGAGCGATATCCAGTTCAATACCGGCCTGATGACCGATGCGGTGATTGTCGAGGATGACAAGCTGCGTACGGCCATCGACAAGTATCTGGACAGCGCCGGTGGCGGCCTGGGCGAGATGGCCGATGCCGATCTGGATGGTCTGGAGGTCGAGGCGGTCACCGACGATGACAAGCGCAAGGACACCGCCAATGATGCCGAAGATGCGCCGATTGTCCGCTTCGTCAACAAGATGCTGCTCGATGCAGTGAAGAAAGGCTCCTCGGACCTGCACTTCGAACCCTACGAGAAAACCTACCGGGTGCGCTTTCGTACCGATGGCATCTTGCATGAGGTGGCCAAGCCGCCGGTGCAACTGGGGGTGAAGATCGCCGCGCGACTGAAGGTGATGTCCTCGATGGACCTGGCCGAACGGCGCAAGCCCCAGGATGGCCGTATCAAGCTGAAGATTTCCAAGAGCAAGGCCATCGATTTCCGGGTCAACACCCTGCCGACGCTGTGGGGCGAGAAGGTGGTGCTGCGTATCCTGGACTCGGATAGCGCAAAGATGGGTATCGACGCACTGGGCTATGAGGATGACCAGAAGCAGATGTACCTGGATGCGCTGGACAAGCCCCAAGGCATGATCCTGGTGACCGGGCCGACCGGTTCCGGTAAGACGGTGTCGTTGTACACCGGTCTGAATATCCTCAACACCATGGAGCGCAACATCTCCACCGCCGAAGACCCGGTGGAGATCAACCTGGAGGGCATCAACCAGGTCAACGTGAACCCCAAGCAGGGGCTGGACTTTGCCCAGGCCCTGCGCGCCTTCCTGCGTCAGGACCCGGACATCATCATGGTCGGTGAGATCCGTGACCTGGAAACAGCGGAGATCGCCATCAAGGCGGCGCAAACCGGCCATATGGTGATGTCGACCCTGCACACCAACAGCGCGGCGGAAACCCTGACCCGCCTGCGCAACATGGGCGTGCCCTCGTTCAACATCGCCACCTCGGTGAATCTGATCATCGCCCAGCGTCTGGCCCGCCGACTGTGCTCGCATTGCAAGAAGCCGATGGACGTCCCCCGGGAGACATTGCGCGAAGAAGGCTTTACCGAGGATAAAATTGCTAGCGGGTTAACGATTTACGGGCCAGTGGGTTGCGAAAATTGTCAGGACGGTTATAAAGGGCGAGTCGGGATATATGAAGTGGTGAAGATCACGCCAGCCATGCAGCGCATCATCATGGAAGACGGCAACTCCATCCAGATTTCCGACGTAGCCCAGAGTGAAGGATTCAGGAGCTTGCGCCAATCCGCGCTGATGAAGGCGGAACAGGGTGTCACCAGCCTGGCGGAAGTGAACCGAGTGACCAAGGATTAAGTCATGGCCCAGCAAGCAGCAGTGAAACGGACCAAACCCGCCGCCAAACCCGCGAAAAAGGCCAAGGTGGAGAAGGTCTACCCCTTCAAGTGGGAGGGCAAGGACCGCAAGGGCGTCAAGCTGTCCGGCGAGATCCAGGGAAGCAACCAGGCGCTGATCAAGGCGCAGTTGCGCAAGCAGGGCATCCTGGTCACCAAGATCCACAAGAAGTCATCGCTGTTCGGTCCGCGTGCGAAGAAGATCAAGCCGCTGGATATCGCCTTCTTCACCCGCCAGCTGGCGACCATGATGGCGTCGGGCGTGCCCATTGTGCAAGCCTTCGAGATCATCGCCGAGGGCACCGCCAACCCCAACTTCGCCAAGCTGATCAACGAGATCAAGACCGATGTGGCCTCGGGTAATACCCTGGCGGCATCGCTGGCCAAGCATCCGCAGTATTTCGATGAGCTGTTCTGCAACCTGGTGGAATCCGGTGAGCAGTCCGGGCGTCTGGAATCGCTGCTCGACCGTATCGCCACCTACAAGGAAAAGACCGAGGCGCTGAAGGCCAAGATCAAGAAGGCCATGACCTATCCGATCGCGGTGGTTGTGGTGGCGGTGATCGTGACGGCCATCCTGCTGCTCAAGGTGGTGCCGCAGTTCAAGGAGGTTTTCGCCAACTTCGGAGCTGACCTGCCCAGCTTTACTCTGATGGTGATCGGGTTGTCGGAATGGCTGCAATCATGGTGGTTCATCATCCTGATAGGTCTGATCGTGCTCGGTTGGGGGTATACGCAGGTTCACCGACGCTCCAAGCCCTTCCGCGATGGCCAGGACAGGGCCTTGCTCAAGGCGCCCATCGTCGGGCAGATCATCTACGAGGCGGCGGTAGCACGCTACGCACGCACCCTGTCCACGACCTTCGCCGCCGGCGTACCGCTGGTGCAGGCCCTGGATTCGGTCGCCGGGGCGGCGGGCAACGTGGTGTTCTACAACGCGGTGAACGCCATCAAGCAGGACGTCTCCGCCGGTACCCAGCTGAACTTCGCCATGCGTACCACCAACGTGTTCCCGACCCTGGCAGTACAGATGGCCGGCATCGGCGAGGAGTCCGGTAATCTCGATGGCATGCTGGAGAAGGTCGCCGGCTTCTATGAGGCCGAGGTGGATAACAAGGTGGACAACCTGACCACCCTGCTCGAGCCGATGATCATGTCCGTATTGGGGGTATTGATCGGCGGTCTGATCATTGCCATGTACCTGCCGATCTTCCAGCTGGGCTCCGTTGTCTGATATATGACCTTACTCGATTATATGGCCAGCCATGTGCTGGCCTTTGTTCTGGTCGCCGGCCTGTTAGGGCTGGTTGTCGGCAGCTTCCTCAACGTGGTGATCCATCGCTTGCCGAAGATGCTGGAGCACGACTGGCTGCGCCAGGCCCGGGAGATGCTGCACCCGGATGAGCCGCAACCCGCCCAGCCGGTATACAACCTGGTACTGCCCCACTCCCACTGCCCGCACTGTCAGGCCGAGATCAAGCCCTGGCAGAACCTGCCATTGATCAGCTATGCGCTGTTGCGCGGCCGTTGCGGCAACTGCCGGGAACGGATCAGCCCGCGTTACCCGCTGGTGGAGCTGCTGACCGCGCTGCTGAGCATGCTGGTGGCCTGGCAATACGGCTTCGGTTGGCCGGCCGCCGGCATTCTGCTGCTGACCTGGGCGCTGGTCGCCCTGAGCCTGATCGACGCCGATACCCAGTTGCTGCCCGACGCCATCGTGCTGCCGATGCTGTGGCTGGGGCTGATCGCCAACAGTTTCGGCCTGTTCACCGATATGCACTCGGCGCTGTGGGGGGCGGTATTCGGCTACCTGAGCCTGTGGTCGGTGTACTGGCTGTTCAAGCTGGTGACCGGCAAGGAAGGCATGGGCTATGGCGACTTCAAGCTGCTGGCCATGCTCGGCGCCTGGGGCGGCTGGCAGGTATTGCCGCTGACCATACTGCTGTCATCGCTGGTCGGCGCCATTCTCGGCATCATCATTCTCAAGGCACGGGGCGACTCCAACTCGACTCCCCTGCCCTTCGGCCCCTACCTGGCGATTGCCGGATGGATCGCGATCATCTGGGGGGATTGGATTACCGGGACCTATCTGCGGTTTGCGGGGTTCTGAACCCGGGTACGCCTTCAGCCCCATTGTCCGTATACTTGTCGCCTTCGATATGAACGCAAGGCATTGATACCGCAATGACTCCCTCGAACAAGCTCATCATCGGCCTGACCGGCGGCATTGGCAGCGGCAAGAGTGCTGCGGCGGCGCGGTTTGCCGAGGCGCATGGCATCCATGTGGTGGATGCCGACATCAAGTCACGGGTGGTGGTCGAGCCTGGACGACCGGCACTGCATCGCATTGTCGATCGGTTTGGTGATGCGGTGTTGCAGGACGATGGAACGCTGAATCGCGCCGTGCTGCGAGAAAAGGTGTTCCAGGACCCGGACCAGCGTCGCTGGCTGGAACAACTGCTGCACCCGTTGATCCGCGATGAGATCGTCACCGACCTGGCTGCAGCCGCATCGCCCTACGCACTGCTGGTATCACCGTTGCTGGTGGAGTCGGGGCAATATCAGATGACCCAGCGGGTGCTGGTGGTGGATGTACCCGAGGCGCTGCAGATCGCCCGTACCACCGCCCGGGACAATGTCCCCGAGCAGCAGGTCAGGGCCATTCTGCAGGCCCAGGCACAGCGTGAAGACCGCCTGCGCCACGCCCATGATGTCATCAGCAATGACCAGGACCTGGCCGCGTTGCACCGGCAGGTCGATGCCCTGCACCAACGCTACCTGGCCTTGGCCCAAGGAGCCCGCCCATGACCCGTACAGTCGAATGCCCCACCTGCAAGGCGCCCGTTACCTGGGATGACAGCTCTCCCGAGCGCCCGTTCTGTTCCCCTCGCTGCCGCCTGATCGATCTCGGCGCCTGGGCCGCCGAGGAGCATGTGATTCCCGGTGACGAGCAGGAGCAGGACGTGTTTTCAGAAGATATATTCAAACAGTAAGGGCAGCCCATGCGTCGTATCCATGTCATCGCCGCCGTCATCCGTGACGCGCAAGACCGTATTCTGATTGCCAAGCGTCCCGAGCATACCCACCAGGGCGGGTTGTGGGAGTTTCCGGGAGGCAAGCTGGAGGACGGGGAAGCGCGCTTTGACGGGCTCGCGCGGGAGTTGCACGAGGAGCTCGGCATCAGGGTGACCGAGGCCCGGCCGCTGCTGGATATCCGCCATGACTATCCGGACAAGTCGGTACGGCTGGATGTCTGGCTGGTAACCGGATTCGAGGGCCAGGCACATGGCGCCGAAGGCCAGCCGGTGCGCTGGGTGACCGCTGCTGAACTGGATGAGCATGAGTTCCCTGCAGCCAATGGACCCATAGTGCGCGCGGCGCAGTTGCCGGAGCGGTATCTGATCACCCCCGACATGACGGATGAGCCGGCCTTGTTTGCCGGACTGCAGCGCGCCCGCGAGGCAGGCATTCGCCTGGTGCAGTTACGTCAGACCGGCCTGTCGGGGCAAGCCTATCAATCGTTGGTTGAACGGGTGCTGGGCGAGTTCGGTAGTGCTTTCCAGTGGATGGTCAAAGGGGATGAGGCGCCTGCCTGGCCGGGTGTTGGCTGGCATCTGACCAGTCGGCAGTTGCGGGCTATGTGGGAACAGCGTGTGGCTCAGTCTGAGGTGGTGAATGCTGAGGGTGTGGGGTTGGCCGGAGGTGGCCATCGCGGCGGGGCGCCGCTCCCACAGGGTGACTTGGAGGCCGGCCAGGCAGCTGTGGGAGCGGCGCCTCGCCGCGATGACACTACACCCCGCCTGCTCGCTGCCTCCTGCCATGATGCCGAGGAACTGGCGATGGCAGCGGAGTTGGGGGTGGATTTCGTCACCCTGTCGCCGGTGAACCCCACCCCCAGCCACCCCGACGCGGCCTGTCTGGGCTGGGAGCGCGCAGGTGAGCTGATCGATTCGGTGAACATGCCGGTGTACCTGCTGGGAGGGATGTCGCCTGCTGATCTGTCGCAGGCGTTCGAGGCCGGCGCGCAGGGAGTGGCGGGTATTCGTCAGTTGTGGGATTGACGGGATAGAACCCCGGCGTTCCATAGCACTGCGCTGGGAGAGGTTCGCGGTGAGGCACTGTCGTCGCGCAGGCGCGCGACAACCCAAAACCCTGCGCCCCCGGGGTGTAGCGCCCCGTGCTACGCCTACAGCTTCGCAGCAACCCCCACTCTGTCGTCGCGCAGGCGCGCGACAACCCAAAAACCTGCGCCCCCGGGGTGTAGCGCCCCCGCGCTACGCCTGCAGCCTCGCAGCAATCCCTACCCTATCGTCGCGCAGGCGCGCGACAACCCGGGTATTTGCTGCGGTCAGGTGATTTCTACTACGCGCAATTCCTTGGGCATGCTGAACACGATGTTCTCTGCCCGCCCGGCCAGTTCGGTGACGCTGTCCGCGCCACTGTCGCGCAGGTGTCGGATGACTTGCTGCACCAGCACGTCCGGCGCCGAGGCACCGGCGGTGACGCCGATGTTGCTGACACCTTGCAGCCATTCGGGACGGATTTCGTCGGCGCCGTCGATCAGGTAGGCCGGCGTGCCCATGCGGTCGGACAGTTCGCGCAGGCGGTTGGAGTTGGAGCTGTTGGGACTGCCGACCACCAGTACCAGGTCGCACTCGCTGGCCAGTTGCTTGACCGCGTCCTGGCGGTTCTGGGTGGCGTAGCAGATATCGTCCTTGCGCGGGCCCTCGATGGCCGGGAAGTGCTTGCGCAGTGCGTCGATGACGCGGGCGGTGTCATCCATGGACAGCGTGGTCTGGGTGACGAAGGCCAGGCGGGACGGGTCCCTGACTTGCAGCCGGACAACGTCTTCCTCGTTTTCCACCAGATAGATGGTGCCCCCGTTACTGGCATCATACTGGCCCATGGTGCCCTCGACCTCAGGATGCCCGGCATGGCCGATCAGTACGCACTCGCGCCCGTCGCGGCTGTAGCGCAGTACTTCCATGTGTACCTTGGTGACCAGTGGGCAGGTGGCGTCGAACACCTTCAGCCCGCGTGCCGCGGCCTCATCCTGCACCGCCTTGGACACGCCGTGGGCACTGAAGATGACGATCACGTCGTCGGGGATCTCGTGCAACTCATCGACGAACACCGCCCCGCGGTTGCGCAGGTCTTCGACCACGAACTTGTTGTGCACCACTTCGTGGCGCACATAGATCGGTGGGCCGAACACTTCCAGCGCACGGTTGACGATTTCGATGGCTCGGTCGACGCCGGCGCAGAAGCCGCGCGGGTTGGCCAGTTTGATCTGCATGGAGGGCCTCGAATGCTGGGTCATGGATAGGGTAACAGGCTCAGGCGGCCTTCACCGCAATGATTTCCACCTCGAATGTGATGATCTTGCCGGCCAGCGGATGGTTGAAGTCGATTTCCACCACGCTGTCGTGGATCGCCTTGACCACACCGGGCATCTCGCCGCCGGCGGCGTCCTTGAAGATGATCAGCAGGCCGGGCTCCAGTTCCATGTCGCTGAACTGGTCGCGGGGCATGGTCTGGATATTCTGTGGGCTACCGGGGCCGAAGCCGCGCTCGGGCTCGATCTCGAAACTACGCTGGTCACCGGCCTTGAGGCCGAACAGGCTGTGCTCGAAGCCGGGCAGCAGGCTGCCGTCACCGACCTTGAAGGTCGCCGGGGCCTTGCCTTCGGTGGAGTCCACGACATCACCATTGGGCAGCTTCAGGGTGAAGTGCAGGGTGACTTCGGTGTCTTGGTTGATGCGCAGGATGTCAGTCATGTATGGAATCTCGTTAGGTATGCTGGGGGAGCTTGTTTCCCCCTCTCCCCAACCCTCTCCCGCGAGGGGAGAGGGAGTCAGGTTGTGCACTGGTTCTGATCTGTACTAAGCCGGTATGGTACTGGTCATCCCTCTCCGCTCGCGGGGCGGAAGACGGACCCTTCGCAGAAGATGGCTGTCAGGACAGCACAACAAGCCAAGGCCAAGCACATGCTCACTCCCTCTCCCCTCGCGGGAGAGGGTTGGGGAGAGGGGGAACGGTCTACGCCTTGGCTTTCGGCCAGAACATATCAGCAATCAACAACACCGCCCCCACGGTAATGGCACTGTCGGCGATGTTGAAGGCTGGGAAGAACCAGCTCTGCTGCCAGTGCACCAGGATGAAATCCACCACATGGCCGTGCACTATGCGGTCGTACAGGTTGCCCAGCGCGCCACCGAGGATCAGCGCCAGGGCGGCGGCTTCCAGCCATTTGTCGCGGTGCAGGCGTGACAGCCAGACCAGCAGCATGATGCTCACCGCCACCGCGATGGTGATGAAGAACCAGCGCTGCCAGCCACCGGCATCCGACAGGAAGCTGAACGCAGCACCTGGATTATAGGCCAGGGTGAAGCTGAACAGGCCGTCGATCACCGGCACCTGCTGGTACAGGCCGAGGCTCGACTCGGCGACCCATTTGCTCAGCAGGTCCAGCGCGATGACCGCTGCACTGAGCCATAACCACACCAGGCCATTCCAACGCCGCTCAGGCATGCTGGCGAACCTCGCCCGGGCCTTCGATGTTGGTCACGCAGCGGCCGCAGATCTCCGGGTGCGCCGGGTTGCTGCCGACATCCTCGCGGAAGTGCCAGCAGCGGGTACACTTGCCGTGACCGGACTTGACGATACTCAGCCTGAGGCCAGGCACCTCGGTCTCGACGGCACTGCCATCGGCCTCCGCCAGCGGCGCAACACGGGCGGCGGAGGTGATCAGCACGAAGCGCAGTTCGTCACCCAGCTTGGCCAGCGTCGCGCCCAGTTGCTCATCGGCATACAGGGTCACCTCGGCCTGCAGGTTGCCGCCCAGCACCTTGGCGTTGCGCAGGTTTTCCAGTTCCTTGTTCACCGCCATCTTCACTGCCAGCACCTGATCCCAGAAGGCGCGATCCAGTTCGCTGTCTTCAGGCAGCGCCGTCAGCCCGTCGTACCAGGTGTTGAGCATCACCGATTCGTTACGCTCGCCGGGCAGGTACTGCCAGATTTCCTCGGCGGTGAACGCCAGCACCGGCGCGATCCAGCGCACCAGCGCTTCGGCGATATGATACATGGCGGTCTGGCAGGAGCGCCGCGCGGTGCTGTCGGTACCGGTGGTGTACTGGCGGTCCTTGATGATGTCCAGATAGAAGGCGCCCAGCTCCTGCACGCAGAAGTTGTGCACCTTCTGGTAGACGTTCCAGAACTTGTAGGTGTCGTAGGCTTCGCTGATTTCCTGCTGCAGCAGCAGAGCGCGATCCACCGCCCAGCGGTCCAGGTCGAGCATCTGCTCGGGAGCCAGGGCGTGCTGGGCCGGGTCGAAGCCGTTGAGATTCGACAGCAGGAAGCGTGCGGTATTGCGGATGCGGCGATAGGCGTCGGCACTGCGCTGCAGGATCTGCTTGGACACCGCCATCTCGCCGGAATAATCGGTGGACGACACCCACAGACGCAGGATGTCGGCGCCCAGGCTGTCGTTGACTTCCTGCGGGGCGACCACGTTGCCCAGCGACTTGGACATCTTGCGGCCGTTCTCGTCGACCACGAAGCCATGGGTCAGCAGACCACGGTAAGGTGCATGGCCATCGATCGCGCAACCGGTCAGCAGGGAGGAGTGGAACCAGCCACGGTGCTGGTCGGAGCCTTCCAGATACAGGTCGGCGCGTGGGCCTTCGTCATGGCCCATGGGGTGCGAGCCGCGCATCACATGCCAGTGCGTGGTGCCGGAGTCGAACCACACGTCCAGAGTGTCACTGATCTTGTCGTACTGGGCAGCCTCGTCGCCGAGCAGCTCCGCCGGATCGAGCTTGAACCAGGCTTCGATGCCCTCTTTCTCCACGCGCTGGGCAACCTGTTCCATCAGCTCGACGGTGCGCGGGTGCAGTTCACCGCTTTCCTTGTGCAGGAAGAACGGGATCGGCACGCCCCAGTTGCGCTGGCGCGAGATGCACCAGTCCGGGCGGCCGGCGATCATGCCGTGCAGGCGGGCCTGACCCCAGCCCGGAACGAAATCGGTCTGCTCGATGGCGTCCAGCGCGCGACGACGCAGCGAGCTGCCGTCATACGCGATCTTGTCCATGCCGACGAACCACTGCGCGGTGGCACGGTAGATCAGCGGCGTCTTATGGCGCCAGCAATGCATGTAACTGTGCTGGATCGGCTCGTGCTTGAGCAGCGCGCCGACTTCGTCGAGCTTGGTGACGATATTGGCGTTGGCCTTCCAGATGAACTGGCCGCCGAAGAACGGCAGGTCGCTGACATACACGCCATTGCTCTGCACCGGATTGAGGATGTCGTCGTTTTCCATACCGTAGTGCTTGCAGGTACGGAAGTCGTCCTCACCGTAGGCCGGGGAGGAGTGGACGATGCCGGTACCCGCGCCGGTCTCGACGTAGTCGGCCAGGTACACCGGCGAGAAACGCTCGTAGAACGGATGACGGAAGCGGATGTTTTCCAGTGCCGCGCCTTCACAACGGGCGATGATTTCGCCTTCGAGGCCGTAGCGCTGCAGGCAGGACTCGACCAGTTCCTCGGCCAGTACCAGCAGCTTGTCACCGGTATCGACCAGCGCGTAGATGAATTCCGGGTGGGCGTTCAGCGCCTGGTTGGCCGGGATGGTCCAGGGGGTGGTGGTCCAGATGACGATACTGGCGGGCTTGCTCAGCTCGGCCACACCGAAGGCCGCAGCCAGTTGGTCGGCATCCTCGATGGCGAAGGCCACGTCGATGGCGTCGGACTTCTTGTCCTGGTATTCGACCTCCGCCTCGGCCAGTGCCGAACCACAATCGAAACACCAGTTGACCGGCTTCAGTCCCTTGAACACGAAGCCGCCCTCGACCATCTTCGCCAGCGCGCGGATCTCGCCCGCTTCGTTGGGGAATTCCATGGTCTTGTAGGGGTTGTCCCAGTCGCCGAGCACGCCCAGACGGATGAAATCGGCCTTCTGCCCCTCGATCTGCTCGGCGGCATAGTCGCGGCAGCGCTCGCGGGTCTGATCCGCCGGCTGGTTCTTGCCGAAGGTGGTCTCGACCTTGTGTTCGATCGGCAGGCCATGGCAGTCCCAGCCCGGGACATAGGGCGCATCGAACCCGGACAGGGTCTTGGAGCGCACGATCATGTCCTTGATGATCTTGTTCACCGCGTGGCCGATGTGGATGCTGCCATTGGCGTAGGGCGGGCCGTCATGCAGGACGAACTGCGGGCGGCCCTTGCTGATTTCACGAATCTTCTGATAGAGACCGATGCTGTCCAGGCGTTTCAGGGTTTCCGGCTCACGGGCCGGCAGACCGGCCTTCATCGGGAAGTCTGTTGCGGGCAGGTTCAGCGTCGCTTTGTAATCAGTCATCTTTCCTGGCTCACTTGTTCAGTTCGGCAGCCCATTGGGCACGTGCGGTGGCGAAATCAGCCTTGATGGCATCCTGCAAGGCCTGCAGCGAGTCGAAGCGCTGCTCTTCACGCAATTTTTCATGAAATACCACGGTAATGCGACGGCCATACAGGTCGCCATTGAAATCCAGCAGGTGCACTTCCAGGTGCGCACGACCATCACCGTCCACCGTCGGACGGCTGCCGATATTGGCCACACCCAACTGCCGCACCCCATCCAGCTCGACGCTGACGCGGTAGACACCATTGAGCGGCGCACTGATGCGCTTGAGCTGGACATTGGCCGTCGGCGCGCCGAGTTGCCGGCCCAGCTTCTGACCATGCAGCACGCGGCCGGTGATGCTGAACGGGCGCCCCAGCAGACGCTCGGCCTGGGCAAAGTCCCCCTCAGCCAGCACCTGGCGTACCCGGGTGCTACTGACCCGCTCGCCGTTCTCCGCCACGGTATTGGCCGACTCCACGGTAAAGCCGTGGCGCTGGCCGCTGGCACGCAGCAGTTCGAAGTCACCGGCACGGTCGCAGCCGAAGCGGAAATCATCACCCACTTCCAGGTGCTGCACACCGAGGCCATCGATCAGCACCTGCTGGATGAACTCGTCGGCGCTGAGTTCGCGCAGGCGGCGATTGAACGCCAGGCACAGCACGCGGTCGACGCCCTGCTGCTCCAGCAACGCCAGCTTGTCACGCAGGCGCGTCAGGCGCGGCGGCGCACTGCCGGGGGCAAAGTACTCACGCGGCTGCGGCTCGAAGATCACCACGCATACAGGCAGGCCGGCGCGTTCACCATGGGCTTTCAGGCGTTTGAGAATCGCCTGGTGGCCGGCATGGACGCCGTCGAAATTACCGATTGTCGCCACGCACCCACGGTGCTGGGGGCGCAGATTGTGCAGGCCACGGACCAGTTCCATAATGCTCGTTATTGGCAGAGAGATCAAAGCCGGCAAGTATACAGGGTTACGGGGGCTGGCGTCATGGGCTCACCGCCGCAAATGCCGCATGCGCAGGCCGCTGGCCATGAGGGTGGCAACGAACACCGCGATCCCCGCCACCACCAGGATGGTCATCTGCCAGGCCTTCTGCTGCCAACCCCAGGCGAACCACTGCTGCACATCCGCCGCCAGCCACAGCACCACCGCCGCCAGCGCGGCGCAGGCCAGCACCAGCCGCAGCAGGAACACCGGCCAGCCCGGTTGTGCCTGGTAGACACCAATCTTGCGCAGCCCCCACCAGAGCATGCCGGCATTGAGCAGGGCCGACATCGAGGTGGCCAGCGCCAGGCCGACGTGGGCCAGCGGCCAGACCAGGATCAGGTTGAATACCATGTTCGCGGCCATGCATATGATCGCCACCCGTACCGGCGTCTTCATGTCCTGGCGGGCGAAGTAGCCAGGCGCCAGCACCTTGATCAGCATGAAGGTCATCACCCCCACCGCGTAGGCGCGCAGCGCGTTGGCCGACTGCACCACGTCGCGCTCGGTCATGGCGCCATAATGGAACAGCGTGGCGATCAGCGGCTCGGCCAGCAACAGCAGCGCCAGCGCCGCCGGCACACCGACCAGCAGCACCATGCGCACCGCCCAATCCAGGGTCGCAGCGAAGGCCCTGGGGTCTTCGCCGGCATGCTGGCGCGACAGCGCCGGCAGGATCACCGTGCCGATGGCGATACCGAAGGCACCCAGCGGCAATTCCGACAGACGGTCGGCGTAGTACAGCCAGGATACGCTGCCGGTCTGCAGAAACGACGCCAGCACGGTATCCAGCAACAGGTTGATCTGGCTGACCGACACACCAAACAGCGCCGGCACCATCAGCGTCATGATGCGCTTGACGCCCTCATGGTGACGATCCGGGCGCGGCACCGGCAACAGTCGGATCTGCGCCAGGAACGGCAACTGGAACAGCAACTGCGCCACCCCGGCAATGAATACCCCCCAGGCCAGCGCCATGATCGGCTGGTCGAAGTACGGCGCCATGAACAGCGTCGCGCCGATCATGCACAGGTTGAGCAGCACCGGCGTGAACGCCGGCACGGCAAAACGCCCATAGCTGTTGAGGATCGCGCCACACAGGGCGGTCAGCGAGATCAGGAACAGGTAGGGAAAGGTGATGCGCAGCATGTCCGTGGCCAGCGCCAGCTTTTCGGTCTGACCATGGAAGCCCGGCGCGAACAGCGTGATCAGCACCGGCGCACCAGCCACACCCAGCAGGGTGATACCGGCCAGGGTCAGGCCGAGCGTGCCGGTGACCCGGTTGACCAGGTTCTTCACCTCGGCCAGCGCGTATTTGGCTCGATACTCCGACAACACCGGGACGAAGGCCTGGGCGAAGGCGCCCTCGGCGAACAACCGGCGCAGGAAATTGGGAATCTTGAAGGCAATGAAGAAGGCATCGGCTTCGGACTTGGAGCCGAAGTAGGCCGCGACCACCACATCACGCACCATGCCCAGCACCCGCGACAGCATGGTCATGATGCTGACCACCATGCCGGAGCGCAGCAGACTGGGGGCCTTATCGGCGGGGGCGGCCGGTGGAGTGGTATCGGTCATGGATCACGTCAATCGGGTCTGGGAGTGGTTCAAGAGCGCGATCATAGCGCTAACCGGATATACTTGGACACCTTGAGCATCTGCGCAGGTATTAGAGGCCGCAGTCGTCGAGCAGGCGCTCGACAACCCGAACTTGTCGCTGGGGGTGTAGCGCGCCTGCGCTACGCCTGCGAAGGTTGGCAGTGCTCCGCTGTCGAACATGCGCTCGACAACCCAGGCCACCGCCGGCTTTTGCCCCTTGACATTGGCCTGGCTCTACGGCACAGTACGCGACCTTATTTATGCCCTAATTCACTGATTTTCTGAGGAGCAAGACGGTGGCCAACTCACCTCAAGCCAAGAAACGCGCCAAGCAGGCCGAGAAGCGCCGCAATCACAATGCAAGCCTGCGCTCCATGGTTCGTACCTACATCAAGAACGTAGTCAAGGCGATCGACGCCAAAGACCTCGAGAAAGCCCAAGCAGCCTACACTGCCGCCGTTCCGGTCATCGACCGCATGGCCGACAAGGGCATCATCAACAAGAACAAGGCCGCTCGCCACAAGAGCCGCCTGAACGCACACATCAAGGCCATGGCTACCGCCGCCTGATCGCGTTCTGCGTTGATGTAAAAAACCGGCTCATTGAGCCGGTTTTTTTGTGGCCTGCCATTCTGCAAACCAGAGCGCTACACCAAACTGCTGGGTGATCGAGCGCCGGCTCGACGACAGAGCATCCCCAACCTCTGCAAGGCGTAGCGCAGGCGCGCTACACCCCGCTGCCCCTTCTACACCAACACCAGGTTATCCCGGTGCACCAACTCCGGTTCGTCGACGTAGCCGAGAATCCCGGCGATCGCCTCGCTGGGTTGACCAAGAATCCTCGACGCCTCATAGGCGCCGTAGTTGACCAGTCCCCGCGCGATCTCGCTGCCGTCCAGCGCGGCGCAGACCACCATTTCACCACGCCGGAAGTTGCCTTCCACCGCCTTGACCCCCACCGGCAACAGGCTGGAGCGCCCGCTCTGCAGCGCCCGAACCGCACCATCATCGAGCAGCAGCCGGCCACGGGTCTGCAGATGGCCAGCCAGCCATTGCTTGCGCGCCGCCAGCATGCCCTTCTCCGGCAGCAACAGGGTGCCCAGGTCTTCGCCGGCCTTGAGCCGCGCAATCACCTGCTCGATACGCCCACCGACAATGATGGTGCTGGCACCCGAGCGGGCCGCCAGCCGCGCGGCGCGCAGTTTGGTCTGCATGCCGCCGCGCCCCAGGGCACCGGCGCTGCCGCCAGCCATGGCATCCAGCCGGGGATCATCAGCCATGGCATTGGAAATCAGCTCGGCCTCGGGATTGTTGCGCGGATCAGCAGTAAAAAGGCCGTCACGGTCGGTGAGTATCACCAACAGATCAGCCTCGACCAGATTGGTCACCAACGCACCCAGGGTATCGTTGTCACCAAAGCGGATCTCGTCAGTGACTACCGTATCGTTCTCGTTGATGACCGGAATCACGCCGAGATCGAGCAGCCCCCGCAGGGTGCTGCGCGCATTCAGGTAACGCTTGCGGTCGGACAGGTCGTCATGGGTCACCAGCACCTGGGCGGTGGTCAGCCCGAACTCCTCGAAGCTGCTTTCCCAGGCCTGCACCAGATCCATCTGCCCTACCGCAGCCGCAGCCTGCAACTGGTGAATGCTCTTCGGTCGCTCGCTCCAGCCCAGCCGGGTCATGCCAGCAGCCACGGCGCCGGAGGACACCAGCACCACATCCACCCCACTGTTGCGCAGCTCCACCATCTGCCGCACCCAGATCGCCATGGCCTGGCGATCCAGGCCGCGCCCGTCGCCGGTCAGCAGCGCGCTACCGATCTTGATCACCCACCGCCGGGCGGCCGTTACCTTGTCACGCATGCAATGTCAGCTCCGCTCACTGAACGTAGAAAATTTCCGGCCCATCTTCGTCATCATCATCCTCGTCGTCGAAGTCGTCATCTCCGTCGTCGAGACCTGCCTTGCGCCGCGCCCGGCGATCATCCAGCTCCTGGATATGCGCACGCGCCTCGTCCTCGATACGCTGGTCCAGTTCGGCCATCTCGGCGGCGTACTCTTCATCCTCCTGCAGCCGCAGGACGCGCTCATCCAGCCAGTTCATGACTTCCTTGGCCAGTTCCTGAGTACCCTGGCGCTCGGCAGCGGAAATGACAAAAACCGGACCTTCCCACTCCAGCCGTTCGACCACATCGTCGAGGATCGCCTGCTGCTCGTCTTCCAGCAACTGATCGCACTTGTTCAGCACCAGCCAGCGCTCGCGCAGGGTCAGCGACGGACTGAACTTGCCCAGTTCGTGGATGATGGTCTCGACCGCCTCGACCGGGTCACTCTGGTCCAGCGGCGCCATGTCCACCAGGTGCAACAGCAGCCGCGTACGCGACAGGTGCTTGAGAAAGCGCGTGCCCAGCCCCGCCCCTTCGGCAGCCCCGGCGATCACCCCCGGAATATCGGCAATCACGAAACTGCGCAGCTGCCCGACATCCACCACGCCCAGGTTGGGCACCATGGTGGTGAAGGGATAGTCCGCCACCTTGGGCTTGGCCGCCGATACGGCACGGATGAAGGTACTCTTGCCGGCGTTGGGCAGCCCCAGCAGGCCGACGTCCGCCAGCACCTTCAGCTCCAGCTTGAGGTCACGCAACTCGCCCAGGCTGCCATTCGAGGTCTGCCGGGGAGCGCGGTTGACACTGGACTTGTAACGGGTATTACCCAGGCCGTGAAAGCCACCCTGGGCCACCAGCAGGCGCTGGCCCGACTCGGTCAGGTCACCAATGATTTCCTGGGTGCCGGCATCGACCACGGTAGTACCTACCGGTACCCGCAGCACCATGTCCTCACCCTTGGCCCCGGTACAGTCGGAGCCACGCCCGTTCTCGCCACGCTTGGCATTGAAACGACGGGTGTAGCGATAATCGACCAGGGTGTTCAGGTTGGCATCGGCTTCCAGGAAGATCGAGCCACCATCGCCACCATCACCACCATCGGGCCCGCCCTTGGGAATGAACTTTTCCCGGCGGAAGCTCATGCAACCATTGCCACCATCACCCGCCTTCACGGTAATGGCCACTTCATCTACAAATTTCATTTCGCTCCCCCTCATGAGGGGTTATAAGGAAGACCTACGCTACAAACAAAAAAGCCCCGTCGCAAGACAGGGCTTTTTGAAACCGGGGAACTATCAGCCGGCTACGACACTGACGTAGCGACGATTGAACTCACCCTTGACTTCAAACTTGATCACGCCGTCGGCCTTGGCGAACAGAGTGTGATCCTTGCCCATACCAACGTTCTTGCCGGCGTGGAACTGGGTGCCGCGCTGACGAACGATGATGTTACCGGCAGTGGCAGCCTGGCCACCGTACAGTTTCACACCAAGTCGTTTGGCTTCTGAATCGCGACCGTTACGCGTGGAACCGCCTGCTTTTTTGTGTGCCATGAGTCTTTACTCCTCGATACTTAGGCAGAGATGCCGGTAATCTTGATTTCGGTGTACCACTGGCGGTGGCCCTGACGCTTCATGTGGTGCTTGCGGCGACGGAACTTGATGATGCGAACCTTTTCACCACGACCATGGGCGCTGACTTCAGCGGTCACCTTGGCGCCTTCGACAACCGGAGCACCGATGGTGACGTCATCACCGTTACCGACCAGCAGTACGCGATCGAACTCAATGCTGGCGCCGGTTTCGGCCTCCAGCTTCTCTACTCTCAGGTATTCGCCTTCGGCGACCTTGTACTGCTTGCCACCAGTAACAATTACTGCGTACATGTTGCTTTCTCCGTAATCCTGCTCACCCGGCGCTTGGGTATAGTCGTTAATGGCCGGCATGGCTGCAAGTGAACCCGCCTATCGGGCCCGAGCTTGCCATTGTCAAAACAGGGATGCTGTAAATCGGGTTTTCAGGGGCGGGGATTCTACCGACAAATCGGCGCCAGCGCAATGCCGAACCAGCGCGCCTGAAGAATGCGGTAATAGCCGAATGCCGCTGCTTTCTTGACAGTACGCGAGCCGCCGCCTAGCATGCCGCGCAACCCTTCTGAAAGCGTGCTGTAGATGACCACCCTGCCTTTTTACACTGCGGTCACTGATGACTTCGAAGCTGTAAACCAGTTGATCATGCGTCAACTGCATTCGCGCGTGCCCCTGGTCGAGAAGATCGGCAGCTATATCATCAGTGCCGGCGGCAAGCGCCTGCGCCCCCTGGTCGTGCTGCTTGGCGCCCGCGCCTGCGGCCTGACCGACGAGCGCCCGCACACCCTGGCGGCGATCATCGAATTCATGCACACCTCCACCCTGCTGCACGACGACGTGGTCGACACCTCCGACCTGCGCCGTGGCCGCTCCACCGCCAACGCGCTGTGGGGCAACGCGGCCAGCGTGCTGGTCGGCGACTTCCTCTATTCACGCTCGTTCGAGCTGATGGTCGAACTCGACGACATGCGTATCATGCGGGTACTGGCCGGCGCCACCAACGTGATCGCCGAGGGCGAAGTGCTGCAGCTGTCCAAGGTACGTGACGCCAGCACCGACGAAGCCACCTATATGGAAGTCATCCGCAGCAAGACCGCCATGCTGTTCGAGGCCTCGACCCATACCGCCGCGCTGCTCGCTGGCGCCCCGACACAGCAGGTCGAGGCCCTGCGCCGCTACGGTGACGCCCTGGGTATCGCCTTCCAACTGGTGGACGACCTGCTGGACTACAACGGCGACGCCGAGGCCATGGGCAAGAACGTCGGTGATGATCTGGCCGAGGGCAAGCCCACGCTGCCGTTGATCTACACCATGCGCGAAGGCACCGCCGAACAGGCTACCCTGGTGCGCAGGGCGATCCAGAAAGGCGGCATCGAGGACATCACCCCGATCCGCCAGGCGGTGGAAAACAGCGGCGCCCTGGAATACACCGCAAACCTGGCCCGCCAGCATGCGGATGAGGCCATCAGCCTGCTGCAGACACTGCCGCCGTCAATCTACCGGGACTCCCTGGAACAGCTGGCCCGCTTTGCGGTGGACCGCCAGTTCTGACGGGGTGTAGCGCGCCTGCGCTACGCCAACCAACCGGCCAGCCCGTGCAACACCGTCGGCGAGCAGGCGCTCGCCAACCCCAGCATACCCCCGGGGTGTAGCGGGCCTGCGCTACGCCAACCACTGGAGGCGATATGCACTTGGTTACAGAACCTTGATCAACTCGATATCGAAGATCAGCGTGCTGTGCGGCGGGATGCTGCCGGCGGCGCGCTCACCGTAGGCCAGGTTGGAGGGGATGTACAGGCGCCATTTGGCACCTTCCTGCATCAGCTGCAGCGCCTCGGTCCAGCCAGCGATGACGCCACCGACCGGGAATTCGGCAGGCTGGCCGCGCTTGTAGGAGCTATCGAACACTTCGCCGCTGATCAGCGTACCTTCGTAGTGGGTGCGCACGGTGGAGCTTGCGGTCGGCGTGGCGCCGCTGCCCTCACTGACGACTTCATACTGCAGCCCCGACGGCAGGGTCACCACGCCCTCGCGCGCGGCGTTGCGCTCGAGGAACTCCAGGCCAGCCTTGCCTGCCGCACGAGCGGACTCCTCGGCCAGTGCCTGCATCTTCGACTGCAGGGTCTGGAAGGCGGCCTGCATGGCGGCTTCGTCGATCGGGCTGGGCTGCTGGGTGTAGGCATCGCGCAGGCCGGCCAGGACCAGATCGACGGCCAGGTCGGGGATATTGCTCGACAGCAGTTGATCGCCCATTTGACGGCCTATGCCGTAGCTGACGCGCTGTTCGTCGGTTTCGAATGTATTGCTCATGGCGGCTCTCCGCAAAAATGGCCGTAAAGACTGACACAACGAGAGCAAAAATTCACCCTGCAACCACACCCGTCGCCACAGCCGTGCCCCTTGCTGCACGGTAGGGGTAAATACGCTAGAATGCCGCCCTTTTCGGCCTCCCCACCCCGAGATCCCGCCATGCTGGAAAAGCTGTTCCAACTCAAAGCCCACGGTACCACTGTCCGCACCGAAGTACTGGCCGGCGTGACCGTCTTTCTGACGATGGCCTACATCATCTTCGTCAACCCGATGATGATGGCCGATGCCGGCATCGATCCAGGCGCCGCGTTCGTCGCCACCTGCCTGGCCGCTGCACTCGGCTCGCTGGTGATGGGCCTCTGGGCCAACTACCCGATCGCGCTGGCACCGGGCATGGGCCTGAATGCCTTCTTCAGCTATACGGTGGTCGGTTCCATGGGCTACAGCTGGCAGGTGGCGCTGGGGGCGGTGTTCATTTCCGGTCTGCTGTTCTTCCTGCTGAGCATCTTCAAGATCCGCGAATGGGTGATCAACAGTATCCCGCTGCCGCTACGTTCGGCAATCGCTGCCGGCATCGGGCTGTTTCTGGCACTGATCGCCCTGAAAAGCGCCGGCATCGTGGTCGACAACCCCGCCACCCTGGTCGGCGCCGGTGATATGACCCAGCCCGGCCCGATGCTCGCCGCACTCGGTTTCATGGTCATCGTCGCGCTGGCCTACCGCCGGGTGACCGGGGCGGTGATGATCGGTATCCTGCTGGTCACCGGCATCAGCCTGCTCGCCGGCTTCACCCGCACCGATGGCCTGGTCTCGGCACCACCCAGCCTGGCACCGACGCTGCTGCAACTGGATATCCGCGGTGCGCTGGATGTGGGGTTGGTCAGCGTGATCTTCGCCTTCCTGTTCGTCGATCTGTTCGATACCTCCGGCACCCTGATCGGGGTTGCGCAGAAGGCCGGCCTGGTCGATGAAAAGGGCAAGCTGCCACGCCTGGGCCGGGCGTTGATGGCCGACAGCAGCGCGACCATGTTCGGCTCGCTGCTGGGTACCTCGACCACCACCAGCTATGTGGAGTCGGCCGCCGGCACCGCGGTTGGTGGCCGCACCGGCCTGACCGCCTGCGTGGTCGCCGCGCTGTTTCTGCTCAGCCTGTTCCTGTCGCCACTGGCCGGTGCGGTACCACCCTATGCCACCGCGCCAGCACTGTTCTTCGTCGCGGTACTGATGACCAGCGGCCTGGTGCAGGTCGACTGGGAGGATCTGACCGAGGCCGCGCCGGTGGTGGTTACCGCGCTGGTCATGCCATTGACCTTCTCCATCGCCAACGGCATTGCCCTGGGCTTCATCTCCTGGACCGCGATCAAGCTGCTGTCCGGGCGCTGGCGTGATCTGAATCCCAGCCTGTATGTGCTGTCGACACTATTCATCGTCAAACTGGGGTTCTTCAGCTGATGGCCGTGACCTTCGATCCCGCCGGCTATGCCGAGCAACTGCAAGCCAAGCGCCAGCGCCTGGTTGAACTGCTGCAACCCTTCGCCGCACCGGAGCCCGAGGTGTTCGCCTCACCGCCCGAGCATTTTCGCCTGCGCGCCGAGTTCCGCCTGTGGTACGAGGATGGCCAGCCGCACTATGCGATGTTCGAGCCGGGGGACAACCGCCGGCCGATCCTGATCGAGCAACTGCCGATCGCCAGCCGCCGCATCAATGAACTGATGATGCCACTGCTCGATGCCTGCAAGGCTGACCCACAACTGGGTCGCCGGCTGTTCCAGGTGGAGTTTCTCACCACGCTGTCGGGTGAGGCGCTGGTCACCCTGTGCTACCACCGCCCGATCGACGAACAGTGGGATATCGCCGCGCAGCGCCTGGCCGAGCAGTTGGACATCCTGTTGATCGGCCGCAGCCGCGGCCGGCGGCGGGTGTTGCAGCGCGACTACGTGGTGGAGCAATTGCAGGTCGCTGGCCGCAGCTGGCGTTACCAGCAGATCGAGGGCGGCTTCACCCAGCCCAACGGCCAGGTCAACCAGCATATGCTCGGCTGGGCGCTGGAGGCAGCCGGCCACAACAGCGATGATCTGCTGGAGCTGTACTGCGGCAACGGCAATTTCACCCTGCCGCTGTCCACGCGCTTTCGCCGGATACTGGCCACCGAGCTGTCGAAAAGCTCGGTACGTTCGGCTCTGGAGAATATCGCCGACAACAAGGTCGACAACGTCACCCTGGTGCGCCTGGCCAGCGAGGAAGTCACCCAGGCGCTGATCGGAGTACGCGAGTTCCGCCGCCTGCAGGGCATCGACCTGAGCGGCTACCAGTTCGGCACGGTGTTCGTCGACCCGCCCCGTGCCGGTCTGGACCCGGCGACCCTGGAACTGGTCAAGGGCTACCGGCGGATTCTCTACGTGTCCTGCAATCCAGAGACCCTGGCAGCGAATATCGCCGAGCTGCAGCACACCCATCGCATTACCCGCTGCGCGCTGTTCGATCAGTTCCCCTATACCCACCACATGGAGTCGGGAGTGCTGCTGGAGCGCCGCTAGCGCGCCATCAGCTCCAGCAGCGGCTGGTAGGCCGCGTGGCTTACCGGGATGATCCGCTCGGCGCGCTGCGAGCGCAGAAACTCGCTGACCTGCGCCGAGGGCGTGTGCATCAGGCTGCGGATGCGCTCTTTCAGCAGTGGGCATACCTCGGCACTGAACACGAAGGGGTCGTAGTGGATCGGCGCCGAACGCCAGAGCACCCGCAGCGATTTCTCGTCGATCAGCCCGCGCCGCAGGTATTCGTCGGCGCGCTCGCTGGACACGAACGCCGCCTCCACCCTGCCCTGCAGCAGGGCGTCCAACGCCTTGTCGTGGGAGCCGGCATAGATCTGCCCGGCAAAATGCGCGTCCAGCGGCCTGCCGGCGCTGGCCGGGAACTCCCGGTTGGGCACCAGCGCCCCGGAGGTGCTGGCCGGATCGTTGAGCACCACGCGACGCCCACGGGTGTCCTCCAGGGTCCTGAACTCGCTGTCACCACGCACCAGCAGCAGCGAGTGGTAATAGCCCCCGCCAGTGGAAAAATGCCCGGCCCCGAGCGCCAGCGAGGCGAAGGCCTCGATGCGCGGGTTCTGTTGCCAGGCCAGCAGATAGGACGCCGGCCCCAGCAGCGCGATATCGGTACCGCCGGACACCGTGGCATCGATCACGCTTGCATAGGAGCTGGCTCGCAGGATCTGCACCGGCAGGTCCAGCCCGGCGCTGAGCATGTCCGCCAGCGGCTGGTATTCCCTGACCAGCTCGTCGATATTCTTCACCGGAATGATGCTGATGCGCAGGCTGTCCTGACGGCAGGCCACCGCCTCGGCTATGGCGGTGGAGGGGTAGAACAGCATCCACAGGAAAACCAGCAGCAGTTTCATCAGGCAGTGACCTTGGCGGCGCGGAACTCGTTCTGGAAGTCGGCCACCCGGTCAGCGCTCATCGGGCGGCTGAAATGATAACCCTGGACGATGTCGCAGCCGGCCAGGCGCAAGTACACCAGTTGCTCCGGCGTTTCCACGCCCTCGGCCACCACCTGCAACGACAGCCGCTTGGCCAGGGTGATGGTCGAGGAGACGATCAGACTGTCATCGTGACTGTTGGACAGCTGGGCGATCAGGCTGCGGTCGATCTTCAGCTTGTTCACCGGCAGGGAATTGAGGTGGGCAAAGCCGGCATAGCCCTTGCCGAAATCATCCAGGGCGATACTCAGCCCCGCACTCCTGAGCAGCTCCAGGCTGGCAATGGCGATCTGCTCCTGTTCGAGGATCGCGGTCTCGGTGATTTCCAGTTCCAGCCGCCAGGGCTCCACCCCGTGCCGCTGCAGCTCGCCCAGCACCATGTCGCTGAATTGCGGCTGACTCAATTGCAGCGCCGAGACATTCACCGCTACCCGCCCGGCCACGCCCTCGGCGACCCACTCGGCCAGTTGCCGGCAGGCCAGGGAAATCACCTCCAGGCCCAGCGGGATGATGAAGCCACTGCGCTCAGCGATCGACACGAAGCGATCCGGATAGATCAGCCCGAATTCCGGATGCTGCCAGCGCACCAGGGCCTCGTAGCCGATGATCGACATCGAGTCCAGGGCGACCTGCGGCTGGTAGTGCAATACGAACTGATGCTGCTTCAGCGCCTCGCCGAAGGCCTGCTCCAGATGGAACTCCTCCACGTCCGAGACGTTCAGCGACTGGTCGAAGAAGCGGTACTGGCCCCGGCCGGCGCGCTTGGCCGAATACATGGCCGCATCGGCATAACGGATCAGGCTGTCCACATCCTGGGTGTCGCGGGGGCAGATGCTGATGCCGATACTGGGGCTGGTATTCACCTCGCTGCCTTCGAGCTGATAGGTGGCGGACAGGCGCTGAGTCAGGGTATCGACCCAGGCGACGATATCCTGCTCGGTGCGCTCGCCGGCCAGCAGCACGACGAACTCGTCACCACCGAACCGTGCAGCCTCGTCACCGGGTTCGAGCAGCCGGCGGATACGCCCGGCCACCGCCTGCAGTAGCAGGTCACCGATGCGGTGGCCGAGGGTGTCGTTGATCGACTTGAAACGATCCAGATCGATGAACAGCAGCGCCAGCAGGCGCCGGCGATTACGCTGCTCGGCCAGCACCTGGTTGGCCACCTCGATGAATTGCCGGCGGTTGAACAGGCCGCTCAGGTGATCGGTGGAGGCGGCCCGGCTGCTGCGTTCATGCTCACGCTCCAGGCGCTCGATCAACTGCTGGTTTTCCCGCTGCGAGTTCTGCAGGGTGAGCATCGCCACCTGCTGGCCATGCAGCATCCTGACCATCCAGAACACGCAGGCCATCACCGCCAGGCTGACGATGACGTTGAGCAGGAACTGCCGCGACTTGCCCGCCTCGAACGGGCCGAGAATCTCATCGTAGCGCTTGCTGATGACCACGGTGAAACCATGCTGCGGCATGGCATGGAAGGCACTCTGATAGCGGTCACTACCCACCACCGAGGTATACAGACCGGCCTGGCGGCCCTCCGGCGGCAAGGGCGCCAGGCGCTGCCCGGCGATGATCACGCCACTGGAGTCGGCACGCATGCGCTCGCGGCCATCGGCGTCCAGCACCTGGATGAATCCGCTCCTGCCCAGGTCGATGTAGTGATACAGGCTGACCAGATAACCGATATCCATCTCGATCAACATGGCCTGGGTGCTGCGCTCGCCGTTACCGGCCAGGGGTACCAGGAACGGCAGGCGCCAGTGCGGAAAGGGACTCGCCTGGTCATGCGTATCCAGCACCGGTGGAATGATCGGTTCATTCACCGTCGGGCCGGCGGTACCGCGCAGGCGTTGCCACCAATCGGACGGCATGCTGGCCAGGCCCGGACTATGACTGGCAAACAGCAGCTCGCCGCGCTCACCGAAGATACTCAGGCGATTGAACACCGGATCACCGGCCAGCAGCCGCGACAGGTTCGGGCCGACCCGACCCTGTTGCCGCGCTTCCGTGTTATAGATACTGCCCGCCGCCCTGGCCCGATCGGCCATCTGCCGCAGGTTCTCGGCCACGATCACCGCCAGGTTCAGATGCCCGGCGCCTTCGGCTTCCAGCCGCTCATCGTGTACCTGCCGATTGTGGTAATGGTACATCGACCAGACAAAGATCAGGATCACCGCACCCAGCACCACGATGGCACGCTGAACGAGACCGAGGGAGACGGGCAGGCTGCGATGATTCACGATGGAGGTACCGGCAAGCAAAGTAAGGCGCATGACACCAATGATGCCAAATAGACATTACGCACAGATGACATGCTGCCAGACAGACAACGTGACGGCTCTCGCAAACCCGGCTGTTGCGACTTGGAGCGGCTGACGCTCCCGCTATAATCCTCGCATCACGTACGGGCGGATGTTGGCTGTAGCCCCCTTTCACGAGGACTGCAGCATGCCCAACCGCGGCTTTACCCTGGTCGAGATGATGGTAGCGGTGGCGGTGCTGGCCATCCTGCTGAGCATTGGCCTGCCCGCTTTCGGCGGACTGATCGACAACCAGCGCATGGACAGCAGCGTCAACAGCCTGGTGCGCGGTATCCAGTTCACCCGCACCGAAGCCATACGGCGCAACCGCCATGTGACCATGACACCGCTCCAGCAGGACTGGAACGATGGCTGGGTCATCTTCCTGGATACCAACCATAATGGCCGCCATGACGTCGGCGAGCAGATCCTGCGCCAGGAACAACCTGCTCTGGTCAGCCATATCCATGCCAATACCAACATTGCCGGCTACCTGCGCTACAACGCCCAGGGCGAATCGGAACTGCTCAACGGTGGCTTCCAGTCCGGCACCTTCTCCCTGTGCCCACGGCAACCAGGGGTGCAGGGGCGCAAGGTCATCATCAACCGCGTCGGCCGTGCACGCACCGAACGCGCGCATATCGCATCCGGCTGTCCCGGGTAGTCGCCACCCTGCGGGCTCGCAATGACCAGACTCACCCCCTATACTGAGGTCGCTGAGCGCAACTACGACAATAACAAGGTGAAACGGCGACGCTCATGGCCCGTGATCTCTTCCTGTATGAGAACATCAGCGAGCACCTGCGCAACCATATCCTGAGCGGCAACTACCGGGCAGGTGAGCGTTTGCCCTCGGTCAGGACGCTGAGCAGACTGTTCAACGTCAGCATCAACACCGTCATTCAATGCTTTCGCAAGCTGGAAATGGACGGCCTGGTCGACGTTCGTCCCCGTTCCGGAGCATTCGTTGCCAGCAGCGCCCGCATGCCTGCCGCCAACGCCGATATCGCGCATTTCCCACTGCTGCCGGTGGAAGTGTCGCTGAGCGAAGATATCTTCAACTACATGGAACCGCATCTGGAACAGCAGTTGCTGCGTCTCGGCATCGCCCTGCCCAGCCCGCAGATCATGCCGATCGAGCGCATCCTGCTGACCCTGCGCGATGTTACCCGCAAGCAGCCGCTGGAAGTCTGGGACTACATGCACCCCCATGGTCACCAGCGCTTTACTCACCAACTGGTGCGACGCAGCCTCAACTACCCGATCCCCCTCACCCCGAATGATGTGATCGTCACCAACGGTTGCATGGAGGCCCTGGAGCTGGCACTGCGCACCGTGACCCGACCCGGCGATACCGTGGCAGTCGAAACGCCCACCTACTACGGCACCCTGGTGGCCCTGGAAGTGATGCAGCGCCGGGCGCTGGAGATTCCCACCCACTATCGCGACGGTATTTGCCTGTATTCCCTGGAGCAGGCATTCAAGCACGGCCAGGTCAGTGCCTGCCTGATCTCCTGCAATGCGCAGAATCCGTTGGGCTTCACCATGCCCGAGGAACGCAAGCGCAGACTGGTGGAACTGGCGACCCGCTATTCGGTGCCGGTGATCGAGAACGATATCTGGGGCGAGACGGTGTATGCCGGCAACGCCATGCCTGCCAAGGCCTATGACGAGGCCGGCATGGTCCTCTACTGCACCTCTTTTTCCAAATCGCTGATACCCGGCATCCGCCTCGGCTGGGTCGCGCCAGGGCGCTTCCATCACCGCCTGCGGGAACTCAAGCAGATCAGCAGCATCACCAACGCCTCGGCGCCACAACTGCTGATGGCGCGGCTGATGGAAAGCGGTTTCTATACCCAGCACATCCAGCAGCTACGCCAGCACCTCGCCAACCAGTCCGAGGCTGCCGCGGCCCTGGTGCGCAGCAGCTTCCCCAGCGGTACCCGGGTCAACACCCCCACTGGAGGCTGCGTACTCTGGATCGAGCTGCCCGGCCGGATGGACTCCCGTCAGCTGTTCAAGCAGGCCATGGCCGAAGGCATCCATATCTTCCCCGGCCCGGTATTCTCCGCCGGCCCACGCTACGGCAATTACTTCAGGCTCAATGCCGGCAATCCGATGAGTCAACAGATCCGCCAGGCGATCGAGCGCCTGGGAGCCATTGCCGGAAATCTGAATCGCACCGCTCCATAAGTGAACTGACCACCGATACACCGTCAGCCTTCACTCCCCGTCATCCCTTACCCCCACACTATCCATCCTTCACGACTCATCGTCATCCTTCGCGAATCCATCGTCATCCTTCGCGAAGGCGAAGGATCCACCCGCCACTCCGGCTCAACCTCCCCCACCTGGATCCTTCGCCTTCGCGAAGGATGACGAGGTTCAGGGCGGATGGCGGATTCAGGGCGGATGACGATGTGCAGAGCCTAATCGAAGCGTGATACTCCAGTGTAGTCATCGCTATAGCAGGGAGTATCACCACAGACATCGGTGACCGCCCCGTTGCTGCGCATGAAGTCCGACTTCTGCTGTCTGGCAGCGACCGTATTGCGCGGGGACTCATGCGGGTCGTTGCCGTAGGAGGGGTCGGGACCGGTGTTGTTGGTCGGCGGGAAGGGGTTACCCTTGTCTCCGGACACATCACCCGAATCCCAGATCATCAGGCCATGGCCGGCATAGGGGTACTGTTCTATCCGCTCGATGCCGAACAGTGGATTGCTGTCGACGCTTTCACCCAGCAGCGCGGTGGGTCCATGGACCGCGGCGCCAATGGTGCGGGCCATGATTTCCGCGCTCCACTGGGTCACCTGGTAATCCCCCAGGGCGACATGCAGCAACACCTTCTTGTCGGTCGGCGTTCCGGGCAGGAAGTTGCCGGCCAGATGACTCAGGTAACCATTGTTCTCCGCCCGATCCCAGAGCATCTGCATCAGCGCGAAGTTCAGCGACTGGTCCAGCCCGTCGGGATAGGCCTCATACAGAACCGGCCCAAAGCGCTGGTTGAAAGGCCCGTAGCGGCGCAGCAGCAGGCTGTAGTTGCTACCAGGCACACCCAGCACCCCGCGATGGATGTTGGGCGCCGTGGCCACCAGAGCCCCGCCGAGGATACCGCCCTGGCTGTTACCGTCGTAGAACACCTCAGCGGGATCGTAGACCAGGGCATCACCCGCGCCATGACGGAAACGCGCGTCGCTGGCGAAGCCATCGGGGTGCTCCATCAACGCGGCCAGGAACATGAAGTTCAGCAGCCCCTGCTGGCTGCGGTCCAGCTGCCTGGGCAGGCCGGTCAGGTCCGCCAGGATCTGGTGGATATTCCCCGCCACCAGATCCTCCTGGGCCATGCCTATCCAGTCGGTGGCGCAGAACATGATGTTGTGTTCGTCCTGCATCCGGCGCACCTGCCCGCTGCCAAACTCGCCCCCCGCAATGGCATAGGTACTCTGGCCGAACAGGCCATGCCCGTAGATGGCGGCACGCGCCGGCTGTACCGTGCCGCTACCATTGGCAAAGTCAGCCACGGCTGTCCGCGGTATCTGGCAACGGAAGCGCGCCTGCAGGAACTCCGCACCATCGAGCACCACTGGCAGGGCATCGGGATCATCGCTGGCGTAGTTGAACGAGGCCCCCACTCCCCCGCCCGGCTGGTTCAGGTAGTTGGGTACCTCGAACGTGCCGAGGATATTTCGACTGAGTTCGGCATTCGGGTCGTCCTGGATTTCCGTGATGTTGAAGACCGGCGCGGCATTACCCAGACGCCCGAAGGCATCGTCCCGAATCGCCAGCAGCCGCTCGGTGATCGACTGCTGGCTGGCGATGGTGAAATCCCAGGCCAGGGTGATCTCATCCCGCTCCACACCGGCACTGGTCAAGATCGCAAAGATATCCTCCATGGCGTCACGCCGTTCTTCGAACGCCGCCTCACCGGTATCGATGCCGTCACGATAGGCGCGGAACAGCTCGTTCACCGCCAGCAATTCACCGTCGGCCCCCTTGGCGTTGCGGATCACCGCGATATAGCGCTGGCCCTCCTCGAAGTTGCGCGCCGGCCTGATGATCAGCGCCTGCTGGTCCGGGTCGGTATTGTTGGCATCCAGCTCGGCCCAGATCAATTGCTGCTCCAGGCTCGCGGCATTGATCACCATGATCGGCGCATCCGGGTCCAGCGAGGGCTCCAGGTCGGTCAGGTGCACCGCCCCGGTCTGCTGCAGATCGATACCCGGCAGATGGGCCAGCAGCATGGAGCCGGGGGAGAAACCGTCGTTGCGGTTCCACTGCTCCGGCTGGATGGCTGCCGGCTCCGTGGTCTTGATATCCACGTAGCGGGTACGGCTCGGATCGGCGGGCATATCCACCGGCCGGGCAACCGGCATGCCTCTTACATCGAAGCTGACCCGCAGGCCGGTGGGCGTGCTGGCATCTTCACTGGTGAAGAAGTTGTTGGGGAAGGGGTACATGCAGTGGGCCAGTACCGTATGGTCGCAATAGCTGGCCGTGGCCGGGTCGAAACCACTCAGGTCCAGCTCGGGCTGTGGTTCGCCAGGCCTGCTGGAACTGGACCCCGAACTGGAGCCGAGACAGCCTTGCAGCACGAGGACACTGCAAGCCAGTGCCAGGAGGTTACGTTGATTGCGCATGATGCTTCCCTTTTATGATTCTTGTTGGACTGTCAGCCTAGACGAAGTAGCGTTAGCCAAAACAGGTACAGTTGCGCTGATAGCAGTCAAACAGATTGCCACCGGCCCCTGTGTCAGTCAGATACCGCAATCTGTATCTGTTTCCCCCGGTTGCTGACGCATAGCATCGATTGCTCCATAACAAGAACAATGGAGTCATTCATCATGAAGTCAGCAAAACACTATTGGCTACCCTGCGCAGCCGGCCTGCTGGCCCTGGGGTTGACCGGGTGCCTGAGTGGGTCGGGCGGCAGTTCCAGCAGCAAGACGCCCAAGCCTGAACTGAGCCTGTCGGTACTCTCCAGCGCCTCCGATCAGGTCAGCGGTGGTGATGTATTGGTGACCATCAAGGGCGATCCCGAGTTGCTCGAGCAGGAAATGGATGAACTGGAGTTCTGGGTCAACAACCAGAGCGTCACTCCAACCAGGATGAATGAACGCAACGATCAGCTAGAAATACTGATCGAGGGGCTGGGACTCGGCGAAAACCAGCTGGAACTGCAGCACAAGAAACACGGTCGCCTGGACCAGTTGGAGCTGGTCAACCATCCGATCACGGGCCCGATCTTTTCCGGTCCGCAGCAGTACCCCTTTGTCTGCACCACAACAACCGAACTGGGCAAGCAGCCACTGGTCGATACCGATGGCGATACCGGTTTCCCGGTGCTGGATGAGCTGGGTACCCAGATCGGCCTGAGCATGGATTGTTCGATAGAACCTTACGTGGTCTTCCTGTATCGCACCAATGATCCGATCAATCCCAGCTATCAGCCCCTCCCCACCGACGGATCGCGGCCCGCCGATATGGCCACCACCAAGCTCACCGATGGTCGGGTAGTGGACTTCATCGTCCGCCAGGAGCGTGGCACCATCAACCGCTTCATCTACAGCTTCGCCACCCTTGCCACGCTGGGAGACGCAGCGGATGCCGCCGCATCAGACAAGTGGAATGGCCGTCTGCTGTTCCACTTCGAAGGCGGCGTCGCCATCGGCCATACCCAGGGCCGGGTCAGCGGTCGCGCCCTGGCACCTGAGGTGTTGGGCAAAGGCTACGCGGTGATCTATTCATCAGGCACCCGCACCAACGCGCACTACAACCTTCAGGTCGGCGGCGAAACCGCCCTGATGGTCAAGGAGCACTTCATCAAGCGCTTCGGCACACCGGACTACACCGTGGCGATAGGCGGTTCCGGCGGAGGCATCCAGCAGTATGTCTATTCGCAGAACCATCCCAGCCTGCTGGATGCTGGCGTACCGCAGTACTCCTACCCCGACATGGTCACCCAAACCATCCATATCGGTGATTGCGAACTGCTGGAATACTTCATGGATGCCACCGACAAGGCCAACCCTCTGTGGCGCACCACCGCCAATCGTAGCCTGCTGGTCGGCCTGAACGCTACGGATGACTATCCCGACCCCTTTGCCGCCGCCAAGACCATGCTGGGCTACAGCACCGCACCGGGCATGACCGAATGCATACCCGCCTGGCGTGGCCTGACACCCCTGGTGATGAACCCTCATTACGGTCAGGCCACCAACCAGGAGTTAATGCAACCACCCGGCATCATGGATACGGTGCAATGGACCCATTACGACGACCTGCGCAATATCTACGGGCTCGATGAGAACGGCAACCCGCGCACTCTGTTCGACAACGTCGGCGTGCAGTATGGGCTCAAGGCGCTGACCGATGGCAACATCACCCCTGAAGAGTTCCTCAGGCTCAACAGCAAGATCGGCGGCTGGAAGCATCCGAACGAGATGGTGCAGGAGGGCTTTCCATTCCTCGGCAGCGAGGAGGATGTCATGGCCGACCCGTCCCGGTTCGACCCCTGGAGTAGCCGGAACATGCGTCTGAGCCCCGACGCAACCAGCCATGCACCACGTACCGAGGGTGATCTGCTGGCGATGAATGCCGCCTATGCCTCGGGCATGGTGTTCGACGGTCAGCTGGACATACCGGTCATCGACTGGCGACACTATCTGGAAGAGGTGCTGGACATGCACAACAGCCACCAGTCCTTCTCCGCTCGCCAGCGCATTCGCAACCAGATGGGGCATTCAGACAACCAGGTGATCTGGTTCACTGACGCCCGTCCGACCAACCTCACCGACCCCAACCGACCGCGTCCCCGCGAGGACTTCGATCAGACCTGGATGGCCCTGGATGTATTGCATGAGTGGCTGATGAATATCCGCGACAATCCCGAGCAGGGCATTGCCGGCAACAAACCCGAGGCTGCAGTGGATAGCTGCTTCAAGACCAACGGTGATCTGATCGCCTCCGGTGAGGAAGTCTGGAGCGGCATACTGGATGACAACCCGGCAGGGGTCTGTACCAATCAGTTTCCGACCCACACCACCTCCAGGATGGTTGCCGGTGGCCCGATCGAAGGCAGCATCTTCAAATGCAGCCTTAAGCCGGTCAGCGCAGCACTCAATGACGGTACCTATGGCAGCTGGACGCCAACCGCCGAGCAGCTGGACGAGCTGAACGCGATATTCCCGCAGGGCGTATGCGACTACAGCCAGCCGGACCAAGGCAGACCCTAGCGCTGAGCAGGCACTGAGAAAAAAGAAAACCGGTACGCCAGGGAAGGCGTACCGGTTTCAGTTGGTGCTCTCCGGCCCCTGTCTCAGGTACGGTATTCGGCGTTGATCCGCACGTACTCGTGGGACAGGTCGGTGGTCCAGATGGTCTCGCTGATATCACCCCGACCCAGTTCGATACGAATGGTGATCTCGGCCTGGGCCATGACCCGCGCGCCCTGCTCCTCGGTGTACTCGGCCGCCCGACCGCCGTTGCGGGTGATGCACACCTCATCGAGGTAGACGTCGATCTTCTCCACATCCAGCTCCGGCACGCCGGCGTAGCCGACCGCCGCCAGGATTCGCCCCCAGTTCGGGTCGGAGGCGAACAGCGCGGTCTTGATCAGTGGCGAATGGGCCACCGCATAAGCCACGTCCAGGCACTCGTCACGATTGGCGCCGCCATTGACCTGGACGGTAACGAACTTGGTCGCCCCCTCGCCGTCACGGACGATCGCCTGGGCCAGCTCCAGCATGACCGCATTCACCGCCTCCGCCAGTTGGGCGTATTCGCCACTGTCCAAGTCGGCAATTTCCGTCATCGATACCTGCCCGGTGGCGATCAGCATGCAGGAATCGTTGGTGCTGGTATCGCCATCGATGGTGATACGGTTGAAGGACAGGTCGGCGGCCTGGCGCAGCATATGCTGCAGTACCGGCTGTGCGACCCTGGCGTCGGTGGCCACGTAGCCGAGCATGGTCGCCATGTTCGGACGGATCATGCCGGCGCCCTTGGAGATGCCGGTGACGGTGATGGTCTGCCCGCCCAGGCTGATCTGCCGGCTGGCGCCCTTGGGCTGGGTATCGGTGGTCATGATGCCTTCGGCGGCAGCGGCCCAGTTGTCCTCGGCCAGATTCTCCAGCGCCTGCGGTAATGCCGCGATGATCTTGTCCGCCGGCAGCAGCTCGCCAATGACGCCGGTACTGAACGGCAGCACCTGGCCGGGCTCGATCTCGGTCAGGCGCGCCAGCTCGTCACAGGTGCGCAGCGCCGCCTGCATGCCCGGCTGTCCGGTGCCGGCATTGGCATTACCGGTATTGACCAGCAGATAGCGCGGGGCGTTGCCCAGGTGCTGCTTGCACAGGGTCACCGGAGCGGCGCAGAAGGCGTTGGTGGTGAAGACACCGGCGATGCTGGCACCGGCGGGGGCCTGCATGACTACCACATCCTTGCGCCCGGCGCGCTTGATCCCGGCGCAGGCGATACCAAGACGAAACCCGGCAACCGGGTGAAGAGTCGGGAGAGGACCGAGGCCGACGGGCATGAAAGGAACTCCAGAAATAGAATGGATGGAACACTACACCGATTGTGGAATCGACCGTGGGAGCCGCGCCCCGCGGCGATGCGATACTGCGCCTGCTCGGCTGGCAGCTCGCTTCGCACCGAGGCGGTGCTCCCACACGGTCGTCCGGGTCTTGAAGAAACAGCACTACCGCCTCGTCCAATAACGAGGCCTGCCGCTCAGCCTATCTTGCCGTGGCACTGCTTGTACTTCTTGCCCGAGCCACAGGGACAGGGATCGTTGCGACCGATCTTGGGACCATCGCGGGTGATCGGGCTGGCCGGAGCCGGTGCGCCCTGCTCCGCCGGAGGCTGCTGCTCCTCGGGATCCTCACCGACGCCGGGTACCGAGTCATGCTTGAACTGCATGCGCTTGGCCAGCTCCTCGGCCTGCTGGCGCAGCCGCGCTTCCTCTTCGGCCGGGTCTTCACGGCGTACCTGTACATGGCTGAGCACGCGAATGGTGTCATGCTTGATCGAGTCGAGCATTTCCTCGAACAGGCTGAAGGCTTCGCGCTTGTATTCCTGTTTCGGGTTCTTCTGCGCGTAGCCGCGCAGGTGAATGCCCTGGCGCAGGTGATCCATGGTCGCCAGGTGTTCCTTCCACAGATCATCCAGCACCCGCAGCAGCATCTGCTTCTCGAAGGTGCGCAGCGCTTCGGGACCGGTCAGCTGCTCCTTCTCGGCATAGGCGGCGATCAGCGCATCACGCACCCGCTCGCGTACACCCTCTTCATGCAGGGCATCGTCTTCATCCAGCCATTGCTGGATCGGCAGGTCCAGTGCCAGTTCGCTGCGCAGGTGCTGTTCCAGCGCCGGGATATCCCACTGCTCGGGCACACTCTGGGGCGGCATGTACTGGCTGATGCAGCTTTCCACCACGTCGTCGCGGATCGCCTTGATGGTGTCCTCGACAGTATCTGCGGCGAGAATCTCGTTGCGCTGGGTGTAGATAACCTTGCGCTGTTCGTTGGCCACGTCATCGTATTCCAGCAGCTGCTTGCGGATATCGAAGTTACGGCCTTCGACCTTGCGCTGGGCCTTCTCGATGGCGTTGGTGACCATGCGATGCTCGATCGCCTCGCCCTTCTCCATGCCCAGGGCCTTCATGAAGTTCTTCACCCGATCGGAGGCGAAGATACGCATGAGGTTGTCTTCCAGCGACAGGTAGAAGCGGCTGGAACCGGGGTCACCCTGACGGCCGGAGCGGCCGCGCAGCTGGTTGTCGATACGCCGCGATTCATGGCGCTCACAGGCAATGATGTGCAGGCCGCCGGCATCCAGCACCTGCTGGTGGCGCTCCTGCCATTCGGCCTTGATCTGGTCGATCTGCTCGGGGGTGGGATTGTCCAGGCTGGCGATCTCCGCCTCCCAGCTGCCGCCGAGGATGATGTCGGTACCGCGACCGGCCATGTTGGTGGCGATGGTCACCGCACCGGGGCGGCCCGCCTGGGCGATGATCTCGGCTTCCTTCTCGTGGTACTTGGCGTTCAGTACCTGGTGCGCGATACCTTCCTTGTTCAGCAGTTGGGACACCACCTCGGAGGATTCGATCGAGGCGGTACCGACCAGTACCGGGCGGCCGCTCTCCCTGCAGTCCTTGATGTCCGCGGCGATGGCGGCGAACTTCTCGCCGATGGTCAGATAGACCAGGTCGTTGTAGTCCTTGCGGATCATCGGCTTGTTGGTGGGTATGACCACCACGTCCAGGCCGTAGATCTGGCGGAACTCGAAGGCCTCGGTATCGGCGGTACCGGTCATGCCGGCCAGCTTGTTGTACAGGCGGAAGTAGTTCTGGAAGGTGGTCGATGCCAGGGTCTGGCTCTCGGCCTGGATATTCAGGCCTTCCTTGGCCTCGATTGCCTGGTGCAGCCCCTCGGACAGGCGCCGGCCGGGCATGGTCCGCCCGGTGTGCTCGTCCACCAGCAGCACCTGGCCATCCTGCACTATGTACTCGACGTCGCGGTGGAACAGGGTATGCGCGCGCAGTGCGGAGTGCACATGGTGCAGCAGGTTCAGATTCTGCGCCTGGTACAGGCTGTCACCCTCGGCCAGCAGGCCTTCGCGGGTCAGCAGCTCCTCGACGTACTGGTGGCCTTCTTCGTTGAGTTCGACCTGGCGGGTCTTTTCGTCGATGTAGTAATGGCCGTCCACGCCCTCTTCGCCTTCCTCGGCCTTGATGCCACGCTTGAGCTGCGGCATCAGCTTGTTGATGGCGGTGTACAGCTTGGAGCTGTCCTGGGCTGGCCCGGAAATGATCAACGGCGTGCGCGCCTCATCGATCAGGATGGAATCCACCTCGTCGACGATGGCGAAATTCAGTTCGCGCTGGAACTTGTCCTCCAGGCGGAAGGCCATGTTGTCACGCAGGTAGTCGAAGCCGAATTCGTTGTTGGTACCGTAGGTGATGTCGCAGCGATAGGCAGCGCGCTTCTCCTCCGGGTCCTGGAACGGCACCACCACGCCAACGGTCAGGCCGAGGAACTCGTGCAACGGGCGCATCAGATTGGCGTCGCGGCGAGCCAGGTAGTCGTTGACCGTAACCACATGCACGCCCTTGCCGGACAAGGCATTCAGATAGGCCGGCAGGGTCGAGACCAGGGTCTTGCCCTCACCGGTCTTCATTTCCGCGATCTTGCCTTCATGCAATACCAGGCCACCGATGAGCTGCACATCGAAGTGGCGCATGCCCATCACCCGCTTGCTCGCCTCGCGCACCAGGGCGAAGGCTTCCGGCAGGATGGAATCGAGACTTTCGCCCTTGCTTACGCGCTCCTTGTATTCGATGGTCTTGGCCTTGAGCTGTTCGTCGCTCAAGCCATTCAAGCCTTCTTCGAGGGCGTTGATGGCATGCACTATCCTGCTCATGCGTTTCAACTCACGCTCGTTCTTGCTTCCAAACATTTTCTTCAATAAAGGCGCAAACATAGTCGACTTCGATATCCGTTTGGTGAAGGTGATGGGCCCGCGCACAGGTCGTCCACCGGAAAAAAACCATTCTACTCTGAAAGTCTCGGGACAATAAACCGTGGTGACTCTGAGGGGGAGGCAGGTCGGGACAGCGATGATCCATGCTCCGCCGAAGCGGAGCATGCAAGGAGCGGTGGGTAGATCAATTCAGGGCGAGGAAACGGGCCGGATTGATGGCCATGCCGTTGCGGTAGACTTCCAGGTGCAGGTGCGGTCCGGTCGAGCGGCCGGTGGAACCGACAGTGGCGATCTGCTCACCCTTCTTCACCAGATCGCCCTTCTTCACCTGCAGCTCGTGGGCGTGGGCGTAGCGGGTCTTGTAACCGCCGGCATGGGTGATCTCGACCATGTTGCCGTAGGCGCCACGGCGGCCGGAGAAAGTTACTACGCCAGCCCCCACCGCATGGATTGGCGTCCCGCGCGGCGCAGCGAAATCCAACCCTGAGTGAATCGCGATACGCTTGGTGATCGGGTCGGTACGGCGACCGAAACCGGACGATATGTAGCCGGTCTGAACCGGGGTGAAATCCAGCGCCGCGTTGGCGTCGGTCTTGCGGTTGAGCATCAGCTCCTCGAGCAGGCGCAGCTGCTGGGTGCGATCATCGATGCGTGCGGTCAGCCGATCGAGCACTACCTGGATATCCGCTCCCTCGTATGCCGCGCTGCTACCCTGCAGTTCCGGACCACCCATGCCGGGATCGGTATTGAAGTCGAACTCGCCATCGGACAGCTCGGCCAGCTCGGTCAGCCGCTCGCCCAGCGCATCAAGACGGGACAGGCGGGTCTGCAGGCGGCCCAGCTGCTGGGTCATGTGCTCCAGCTGTACCTGCGATTCTTCCTTTATATAGTCCGAGCCGGGCTCGTAGCCCTGCATCGACTGTTGCCAGATATGCTCGTAGTCCAGCGCGGCGGTGACATCGTCGGGCGCCTTGCCCGATGCTCCCAGTAACTGCCAGGTCAGCAACGCCGCGGCGACCGGCATGGCGAGTATGCCCAGCACACCGGCAAGGACCCAGGGTGAACCAAGCGTCAATGCCTTGGTGGCGCCCTGGCGCCCGGTAAGAATGATGATGTTCACTTGAAAGATCCCCAAAAACGTTCCTGCGGTTCTGCTACGATGACCGCTGTTAAGTCACTCCAGACGGCAGCTCAGAGATTCCATGTCCTTTCATCCCCTGGATGCGCGTCGCCCGGGCGACCTGCTAAGAACCCACTCCACCCTGAAGGGCCTTTTCAACCAGGCTCGGGCTGTCGAACGACTGCAGCTCCTGCTTGAGTCCGTACTGGAACCCGCAGCCCGTGAGCACTGCCGCGCGGCCAGCTATCGAGATGGTCTGTTACGGCTGCTGGTGTCCGACAGTCAATGGGCGACCCGAATCCGCTACCAGCAAAAACGCCTCATCCGACAACTGCAGGCCTACACGGAATTCGCAACCTTAACGAAAATACACTGCAAGGTACAACCGCCATTGGTCAAAAAAGCGCCACCAGTTCGCAAAATGAAGCGGTCAAATGTCGCAGCTGAGAGTTTGAGCGAAACGGCGGAACAAATACGCGACCCGGATTTGCGTTCGGCGCTGGAACGGCTGGCAAGGCATCACCGGGGAGAATCCTGAACTCCTGAGATGACAGGCAGGTTGCAGCCGCCCGGACAAATAAAAAACGGCCACCGAGGTGGCCGTCAAACGAAACGAGGAAATGTCAGACCGCAGCGGCCGGTCGCATGAAGGAGATGGGTGCGGTTCCGGCATCTTCGAAGGTGACGACTTCCCAGGCATCTGCATTGGCCAGCAGCGCACGCAACAGCTTGTTGTTGAGTGCATGCCCCGACTTGAAGCCGCGGAATTCACCCACCAGGCTCTTGCCGAGCAGATAGAGGTCGCCAATGGCATCGAGAATCTTGTGCTTGACGAATTCGTCCTCGTAACGCAGGCCGTCTTCGTTGAGTACGCGATACTCATCCACCACGATGGCGTTATCCACGCTGCCACCCAGCGCCAGGTTCTGCGAGCGCAGGTACTCGATGTCGCGCATGAACCCGAAGGTACGCGCACGACTGACTTCCTTGACGAAGGAAGTGCTGGAGAAATCCACGCTGGCAAACTGGCTCCGGCCACGGAAGACCGGATGATCGAAGTCGATGCCGAACGACACCTTGAACCCCTCAAAGGGGACGAAGGTGGCCGTCTTGCCGTCTTCCTCGACCGTGACTTCACGCTTGATACGAATGAACTGTTTCGGCGCCTCCTGCTCTTCGATGCCCGCTGACTGGATCAGGAACACGAAGGGTCCGGCGCTGCCGTCCATGATCGGCACCTCGGGTGCACTGAGCTCCACCACCGCATTGTCGATACCCAGGCCGGCCATGGCCGACAGCAGGTGCTCGACGGTATCCACCTTGATGCCATCCTTGATCAGGGTAGTGGACATGGTGGTTTCGCCGACGAACTCCGCACGCGCCGGGATCTCGACCACGGGGTCGAGATCGGTCCGGCGGAACACGATTCCGCTGTCCACAGGCGCCGGTTTCAGCGTGAGATAAACCTTCTCACCCGAATGCAGGCCAACACCGGTGGCCCGGATGATGTTCTTCAGTGTGCGTTGTCTGATCATGCTTGAACTGGCTTCCGCTCTAGTTGCGAATAATTTTCAACAAGTGGCGCACAGCATAGCAAATTTCGCCTTTGTTGAACACTAATCAGCCTTATCAAACCGATTGAATCACTCAATCGGCCTGCCGCCGCAGGAACGCCGGAATATCCAGATAATCCAGATCTTCCGCCGGCTGGCTCAGGCTTGCCGCTGCCGCATGACCGGCACCGGAGTTACGCATCACCGTCGGACGGTCCAGGTCGCGATAGTTCGGCGCGGTGCCGTGTTCCGGCTGACGGGCCGGCTGGGCAGCAGTGGTATTGTCCACCACCTTGACCGGCTTCTCGATACGCGCACCCAGGCCGGTGGCGACTACGGTCACCCGCAGTTCATCACGCAGTTCGGGGTCGATCACGGTGCCGACCACCACGGTGGCGGTTTCCGAAGCGAACTCCTCGACGGTGTTACCGACTTCGGAGAACTCACCGAGCGACAGGTCCGGACCGGCGGTGATGTTCACCAGAATACCGCGTGCGCCCATCAGGTTGACGTCTTCCAACAGCGGGCTGCGAATCGCCGCTTCGGCTGCTTCACGGGCACGGTTCGCGCCGCTGGCGTGGCCAGTACCCATCATCGCCATGCCCATTTCGCTCATCACGGTCTTCACGTCGGCGAAGTCGACGTTGATCATGCCGGGACGGATGATCAGGTCGGCAATGCCCTGTACCGCGCCGAGCAGTACGTCGTTGGCCTTGCTGAACGCGGACAGCAGACTGGCGTCCTTGCCCAGCACAGTGAGCAGCTTCTCGTTGGGGATGGTGATCAGCGAGTCGACATGCTGGCCCAGTTCGCGGATACCCTCTTCGGCGATCTGCATGCGCTTGCGACCTTCGAAGGGGAACGGCTTGGTGACCACGGCCACGGTCAGGATCCCCATGTCGCGGGCCACTTCGGCAACGATCGGCGCAGCACCGGTACCGGTACCACCGCCCATGCCGGCGGTGATGAAGACCATATCCGAGCCCTGCAGCACCTCGGCGATGCGCTCGCGGTCCTCGATCGCCGCTTCACGGCCGACCAGCGGGTTGGCGCCGGCGCCGAGACCCTTGGTCACCGCCGAACCCAGTTGCAGCACGGTACGCGCGGTCATGTTCTTGAGTGCCTGCGCATCGGTGTTGGCGCAGATGAAATCAACGCCTTCGACGTTGTTGATCACCATGTGCTGGAGCGCGTTGCCGCCACCACCACCAACGCCGACGACTTTGATTACCGCGTTTTGCGGGAGGTTATCGATCAATTCAAACATGGTCCCATCTCCTCGAGTTCAATACTCGTCTTGTTTCGTTTGTTTCGTTTCGTGGTACTGCCGTCCCGGATGACCCGGATGCCCGCTTCTGCGGGTCTGTTAAAAATTCCCCTTGAACCACCGCTTGACCTTGATCAGCGGCGACTCCCTGCTCTGCTCCGAATGTCCGTGACCTCCGTCGGCATGGTGCTTCATGCCGTAGTGCAGCAATCCGACTCCGGTGGAGTAGATGGGATTGCGCACCACGTCAGCCAGTCCCTTGAATTCCTGCGGTACGCCCAGGCGCACCGGCATATGGAATATCTCTTCGGCCAGCTCGACGGCACCTTCCATCTTGGCGGTGCCGCCGGTCAGTACGATGCCGGCCGGAATCATGTCTTCGTACCCCGAGCGGCGTAGTTCGGCCTGGATCAGGGTGAACAACTCGTCGTACCGCGGCTCGACCACCTCGGCCAGCGCCTGGCGCGACAGGTCCCGCGGCGGCCGCTCACCGACGCTGGGCACCTTGATGGTCTCCTCCGGGCCGGCCAGCTTGGCCAGCGCGCAGGCGTAGCGGATCTTGATTTCCTCGGCGTGTTGGGTCGGGGTGCGCAGCGCCATGGCGATATCGTTGGTGACCTGGTCACCGGCGATCGGGATCACTGCGGTATGGCGGATCGCACCCTCGGTGAAGATGGCGATATCGGTGGTACCGCCACCGACATCGACCATGCACACGCCCAGTTCCTTCTCGTCCTCGGTCAGCACCGAGTAGCTGGAGGCCAATTGCTCGAGGATCACGTCCTCGACCTCCAGGCCGCAGCGACGGATGCACTTCTCGATGTTCTGCACCGCATTCATCGCGCAGGTCACCAGATGCACCTTGGCTTCCAGGCGCACGCCGGACATGCCACGCGGCTCGCGTACGCCTTCCTGGTTATCGATCACGTATTCCTGCGGCAGGATGTGCAGTACCTTCTGGTCGGCGGGAATCGCCACCGCCTGAGCCGCATCCAGCACCCGCTCGATGTCCGCATGCACCACTTCACCCTCACGGATGGCAACGATGCCGTGGGAGTTCATGCTGCGGATGTGATTGCCGGCGATACCGGCGAATACCGAGTGAATCTGGCAGCCGGCCATCAGCTCCGCCTCTTCGATGGCGCGCTGGATGGACTGCACGGTGGACTCGATATTCACCACCACGCCCTTCTTCATCCCCCGGGACGGGTGCGAACCGATGCCGACGATCTCCAGCTCACCGTCAGCACCTATCTCGCCGACCAGCGCGACCACCTTGGAGGTGCCGATGTCCAGCCCGACGATCATCCTGCTACCCTGCTTGCTTGCCATGATTACTCGTTACTCCCCGTTTCAACCGTTGCAGGCTCGCGCCATGCCACTGCCATGCCATTGCTGTAGCGCAGGTCGACCCGCGCTATGAGTTCGCGGCGCTCGGACAACATCAACTTGTCGATGGCCAGGAACCGCTGCATTTTTTCCACCACATCATCGCGTCCCAGCAGGATCTCGATACCCTCGCGGGTAGTCAGGAACCAGCTGCCGCGGTCACGCATTTCCAGTCGCGCCACACCATGGCCGTAGGGCCGCAGCAGTCGGTTGAACTGCTGGTAGGTCTGCATCACCCGCTCCTTGGCGCGCTCCGGCCCGTTCAGCAGCGGCAACCCCTGGAAGCGGTCGATGCGTTCCGGAGTGAAGGCGCGGCCGGCGTTGTTCAGCAGCGCCGCATCACCCCAGCGGGCCACCGGCAGGTGCTCATCCAGGGTGATCACCAACTGGTCCGGCCAGACCCGGGTCACCGCTGCGCCGGCCACCCAGGGCATGCCCAACAGGTCGGCGCGCAGGGCATCCAGATCGATGGTCAGCAGGCTCTCGTCCAGGTACGCGGCGATGGCCTGGTGTACCGAATCCCGGTCGATATACTGCAGGTCGCCCTCGACGCTGATCAGGCTGATCGGACGTTGCGCCAGCGGTTGCAGGCGGTTCGCCAGTTCGTACAGGCCCATGCCCAGTATCACCAGCAGCAGCGGCCAGAGCAGTTGCTGGATGCGTCTGCCCGCACCCTGCCATGACGGCAATGCCAGGCGCGGCCAGCTGCGCGGGGCCGGCGGGGTAACGCGCACGGCGCCACGGTTCGGCGAGTGGCGCCGCCCCGCAGTCCTGCCTGCACGCTGGTCCCGGATCATCAGCCCCAACATCGTCGTTCCTCAGTAACGGGCACTGGCGAGGATCGCCAGCACCAGATCGGTGAAACTCATACCGGCCGCCGCCGCCGCCATCGGCACCAGGCTGTGGTCGGTCATGCCCGGTGCGGTATTGACTTCCAGCAGATAGAAGCTGCCATCGCTGTCCTGCATCACGTCAACCCGGCCCCAGCCATGACAGCCAACCGAGTTGAAAGCACGCAGGCACAGCTCGGCCAGTTCGGCCTCGCGCTCCGGCGACAGACCGCAGGGGCACTGGTACTGGGTATCGGAGGCCAGGTACTTGGCCTGGTAGTCATAGAAGGTATTCGGCGTGCTCAGGCGGATGGCCGGCAGCACCTTGCCGTCGAGGATGCTGACGGTGAACTCGGCCCCGGTAATCCACTGTTCGACCAGCGCCACGTCATCGTACTTTTGCGCTTCCTTCCAGGCAGCCTGCAGCCCGTCCAGGGATTCCACCTTGGCCATGCCGATACTGGAACCCTCATGGATCGGCTTGATGATCAGCGGGGTGCCCAGTTGCTCGACCACCGAGGCGCATTCCGACTCGTCACGCAGGACCGCATAGGCCGGCGTGGGCAGGCCGAGGCTTTGCCATACCTGCTTGGTGCGGAGCTTGTCCATGGCCAGCGCCGAGGCCATCACGCCGCTGCCGGTGTAGGGCAGGCGCAGGCATTCGAGCAGGCCCTGCAGGCTGCCGTCCTCACCGCCACGGCCATGCAGCGCGATGAACACCCGGTCGGGGCGCTCGGCGATCAGGCGTTCGGCCAGGTCGGCGCCGGCATCGATACCGAAGGCATTCACCCCGGCGCCCTGCAGCGCGGCCAGCACCGCGGCACCGGATTTCAGCGACACTTCGCGTTCGGCGGATGTACCGCCATAGAGCACCGCGACTCGTCCAAAGGCTTTCACGTCGATCATCAGGCCTGATCTCCTTTCTGTTCGTTACCCAGCCGGGTCAGGGCCTCGGCCAGCTGCGGCGCCAGTCCACCGATATCCCCGGCGCCCTGGGTCAGCAGGATGTCGCCGGGCTGCAGCACCGCGCGCAGCAGCGGCATGAGGTCGGCATCACGCGCTACGTACAGCGGGTCGATCTGGCCGCGCAGGCGGATGCTGCGGCACAGATGCTTGCTGTCAGCGCCCGGTACCGGCTCCTCGCCGGCGGGATAGACTTCCATCAGCAGCAATACATTGGTCTCGCCCAGTACCTGCACGAAATCCTCGTACAGGTCACGGGTACGCGAATAGCGGTGCGGCTGGTAGACCATGACCAGGCGCCGGTCGGGCCAACCGCCGCGCACCGCCTTGATCACCGCGGCGACCTCACGCGGGTGGTGGCCGTAGTCGTCCACCAGCATCACATCGCCCTCTTCGCCCAGCGGGAAGTGGCCATGCACCTGGAAGCGCCGGCCGACACCCTCGAAGCTGGTCAGGCCCTTGACGATGGCCTCGTCGCTGACGCCTTCATCGGCGGTCACGGCGATGGTCGCCAGGGCGTTGAGCACGTTGTGCACGCCAGGCATGTTGACGTACACACGCAGCGGCTCATGGCCTTCGCGCAGTACGGTGAAGTGGGTCTGCATGCCGTGCTGCTCGATGTCCACGGCGCGGATGTCCGCATCCTCGGACTGACCGTAGGTGATCACCTGGCGGTTGATCTGCGGCAGAATCTCGCGCACCACTGGGTCGTCGATGCACAGCACCGCCAGGCCGTAGAACGGCAGGTTGTGCAGGAAGTCGACGAAGGTGCGCTTGAGGCGATTGAAATCACCCTCGTAGGTGGCCATGTGATCGAAATCGATATTGGTGACGATCGCCGCCATCGGCTGCAGGTGCAGGAAGGAGGCATCGCTTTCATCGGCCTCCGCCACCAGATAGCGACTCTCGCCCAGTTGCGCATTGGTGCCGGCGCTGGTCAACCGGCCACCGATGACGAAGGTCGGGCTCAGGCCCTCGGCCGCCAGCACCGAGGCCACCAGGCTGGTGGTGGTGGTCTTGCCGTGGGTGCCGGCCACCGCGATACCGTGGCGGTAGCGCATCAGCTCGGCGAGCATTTCCGCGCGCGGCACCACCGGGATGCGCTTGTCCATGGCCGCGGCCACTTCCGGGTTGCTCGGGTTGATCGCGCTGGACACCACCAGCACATCGGCATTCTGCAGGTTTTCCGCGCGATGGCCGATATCCACCCGCGCACCGAAGCTTTCCAGTCGCGCAGTGACCGCAGAACGTTTGAGATCCGAGCCGGATACCTCGTAGCCAAGGTTGAGCAGCACCTCGGCAATGCCGCACATGCCCACGCCGCCGATACCGACGAAATGGATACGGCGGATACGGCGCATTGCCGGCAGGCTGAAGGTCGCCTTGGGACGTTTTTCAATGGTCACGGGCAACCTCCAGGCAGGCGCGAACCACGTCCGCCGTTGCGTCGGGTCTGGCCTGGTTGCGGGCATGTTCTGCCATCAGTCGTACAGTCTCCGGTTGGTTGAACAGGGTTTCGAGGCGCTGCGCCAGCAGTGCCGCGGTAAGCGTCTTTTGCGGCAGCAGCTCGGCAGCGCCGCGGTCGGCCAGGTAGCGGGCATTGGCACTCTGGTGATCGTCGATGGCATGCGGCAGCGGTATCAGCAGCGCTGGCCGGCCGGCGGCCGCCAGCTCGGCCACGGTCAGTGCGCCGGCACGGCAAACCACCACATCGGCCCAGGCATAGGCCTCAGCCATGTCGGCGATGAAGGCCTGCACTTCGGCGTCGACGCCGGCGGCGGCATAACCCTCGCGGGCATCCTGCAAGTGCTGCTTGCCGCACTGGTGGCGTACCTGCGGACGCTGCGCGGGGGGCAGCAGGGCCAGCGCTTCGGGCAGCAGCTTGTTCAGCGGCAGGGCGCCGAGGCTGCCACCAAGGACCAGCAGGCGCGGCTGACGGCGGCCATCCCAGTCCAGCGGCGGCACCTGGAATATCTCCGCACGCACCGGGTTGCCGGTGCTGCGGCGCCGGGCATCGGCGGCAAAGCTGCCCTCGAAACCTTCGCAGCGACGTTGCGCCAGTTTGGCGAGCAAGCGATTGGTGGTACCGACCACCGCGTTCTGTTCGTGGATCACCAGCGGGATGCGCCGCAGCCAGGCAGCCAGGCCGCCGGGACCGGTGACGTAACCACCGGCACCCAGCACGCAGACCGGCTGTAGCTGGCGCAGGATGGCCAGCGACTGCCACAGTGCGCGCAACAGCTGCACCGGTGCCTTGAGCAGACCGGCCTTGCCCTTGCCGCGCAGGCCCTGGATATCGATGTAATGCACGGGAATATCCGCCGCCGGGATCAGTTCGGCCTCGATGCCACGGCGGGTACCCAGCCAGTGCACCTCGTAGCCCTGCTCGCGCAGCAACCGGGCACAGGCCAATGCCGGGAACACATGCCCGCCGGTCCCGCCCGCCATGATCAGCACCTTACTGGCCATTGGCAGCCTCCCGCAGCGCCTGACGGCGCTCCCAGTCGATGCGCAACAGCAGGCCCAGGCTGATACAGCAGACCACCAGCGAGCTGCCACCGTAACTGAGGAATGGCAAGGTCAGCCCCTTGGTCGGCAGCAGGCCGATATTCACCCCGACGTTGATCAATACCTGACCGCACCACATGATCGCCAGGCCATAGGCCAGGTAGGCGGAGAAATAGCGCCCGGCACGCTCGGCCCAGAGACCGATATACAAGGCGCGCACGGCGACGAAGATCAGCAGAGCGAAGGCCGCCAGCGCGCCGATCAACCCCAGCTCCTCGGCCAGCACGGCGAATACGAAGTCGGTATGCGCCTCGGGCAGGTAGAACTGCTTCTGGATACTGTTGCCCAGGCCGGTACCCAGCCATTCGCCGCGACCGAAGGCGATCAGCGCCTGGGTCAGCTGGTAGCCACTGCCATAGGGGTCGTTCCAGGGATTGAGGAAACCGGTCAGGCGCTGCAGGCGATAGGGCTCGAACAGCACCAGCAACGCAGCCAGGCCACCGAGCGAGCCGAACAGCAGGGTGAAGCGGAACAGGCCGACGCCGCCGAGGAACAGCATGCCAGTGGCCGCGCCCATCAGCACCACGGTAGCACCGAAGTCCGGCTCGATGATCAGCAGCCAGGCCATCGGGCCGAGCACCATGAACGGCTTGATGAAACCGAACCACTCCTCCTTGACCTCGTCCCGGCGATGCACCAGGTAACCGGCCAGGAACACCACGGCGAACAGCTTGGCCAGCTCCGACGGTTGCACGTTGATCGGGCCGACCGCGATCCAGCGCCAGCTGCCGTTGACCTCGCGGCCGATACCCGGGATCAGCACCGCGATCAGCAGCGCGAAGCCGAGGAACAGCAGCGGGAAGCGGAACTGCTCCCACAGCCCGACCGGTACCGCCAGGGTCGCCAGCATCGCCAGTACGCCGATGATCATGTACACCAGCTGGCGGTTCATATAATAGAGGGGATTGCCCAGTTGCCCCGCAGCCACTTCCATGGAGGCGGAGGTGACCATCACCAGGCCCAGGCCGAGCAACGCCAGCCCGCCGACCAGCAACGGCAGGTCCATGTCGAAGCGGCGCTCGCCGAACAGCGGCGCCAGTGAACGTTGCACGACGTCGGTCAGGATCATGCCGGCAACCTCCCGACCGCGGCGGCGAACAGCCGGCCACGCTCCTCGAAATTGCGGAACATATCCAGGCTGGCACAGGCTGGCGACAGCAGCACGGCATCACCCGGCCGGGCCAGCGCAGCGGCGGCGGTGACCGCCTGTTCCAGAGTGTCCACCCGTTGTACCGGCACATGCGCACCCAGCACCTGCTGCAGCAGCGGCGCATCACGGCCCAGCAGCACCACCGCCCGGCAATGGCGAGTGACCGGCGCCACCAGCGCGGAGAAGTCCGCTCCCTTGCCGTCGCCACCGGCGATCAGCACCTGCTTGCCCTGCAGATCACTCCCCAGGCCCTCGATCGCCGCCAGCGCCGCGCCGACATTGGTGGCCTTGGAGTCGTCGTAGTAATCCACCCCGGCATGCTGGCCCAGCCACTGGCAACGATGCGGCAGGCCGGCGAATTCGCGCAGCGCCTGCAGCATCGCCGGCATCGGCAGCCCGACGGCGTGGCCCAGGGCCAGCGCGGCCAACGCGTTGGCCTGGTTGTGCGCACCGCGGATCTTCAGTTCGCTGACCGGCAGCAGCGCCTTGAATTCGAAGGCCAGCCACTTCTCGCCGTCCTGCTCGATCAGGCCGAAGCCCTTGAAGTCGGGACGCGACAGCCCGAAGCTCCAGCACGGCAGCTGATCGGCCACCAGCGGCCGGGACAGCGCATCATCACGATTGACCACCACCTGCCGCGCGCCGCGGAAGATGCGATGCTTGGCCAGATGATAGGCCGCCAGGTCGGCATAGCGATCCATGTGGTCTTCACTGATGTTCAGCACGGTGGCCACTTCGGCGTTCAGCGCCTGGGTGGTCTCCAGCTGGAAGCTGGACAGCTCCAGCACGTACAGCTCCGGCTGCTCATCCAGCAGGTCCAGCGCCGGCGTACCGATATTGCCGCCGACCGCCACCCGTTTTCCGGCCTGCTCGGCCATGGCACCGACCAGGGTGGTGACGGTGCTCTTGGCATTGGAGCCGGTGATGGCGACCACTGGTGCGCTGGCCTCGCGGGCGAACAGCTCGATATCGCCCACCACGCTGACCCCGGCCTGCAGCGCGGCCTGGATCGCCGGGGTCGACAGGGCGATACCGGGATTGACGATCAGCTCTCCGGCGCTGCACAGCAGGTCGGCATCCAGCTCACCCAGGTACAGATCGGCCATGGGCGCGAAACGCTGCAACTGGTCCAGCCCCGGCGGGTTGGCGCGGGTGTCACAGACGGCGAACGGCAAACCACGGCCGGCCAGATACCGGGCAACCGATAAACCGGTTACCCCGAGTCCGACGATGATCCGTTGCTTGTCCGTGGAGATCAGTGACACCTTGTGTTCCTCAACGCAGCTTCAGAGTGGACAGACCGATCAGCACCAGTACCGTGGTGATGATCCAGAACCGCACGATGACCCGAGGCTCGGGCCAGCCCTTCAATTCGAAATGGTGGTGGATCGGCGCCATGCGGAATACCCGGCGGCCGGTCATCTTGAACGAGGCCACCTGCACTATCACCGACAGGGTCTCGACCACGAAGATGCCACCCATGATGAACAGCACTATCTCCTGGCGCACGATCACCGCGATCACGCCCAGTGCCGCGCCCAGCGCCAGCGCGCCGACGTCGCCCATGAATACCTGCGCCGGGTAGGTGTTGAACCACAGGAAGCCCAGCCCGGCACCGATCAATGCGCCGCAGAAGATCAGCAGCTCGCCCGACCCCTGCACGTAGGGAATCAGCAGGTACTGGGAAAACTGCGCGTTACCGGACAGGTAGGCGAAGATACCCAGGGCGCCACCGACCATCACAGTGGGCATGATCGCCAGGCCGTCCAGGCCGTCGGTCAGGTTGACCGCGTTGCTGGAGCCGACGATGACGAAGTAGGTCAGCACGATGAAGAAGGCACCGAGCTGGAACTCGACGCTCTTGAAGAACGGCAGGATCAGCGTGGTCTGCACCGGCGTGTCCGCGGCCATGTACAGCACCACGGCGGCGACCAGGCCGAACACCGATTGCCAGAAGTACTTCCAGCGCGATGGCAGGCCGCGGGAGTTCTTCTCCACCACCTTGCGATAGTCGTCGACCCAGCCGATGGCGCCGAAGCTGACGGTGACGCCGAGTACCACCCATACATACAGGTTGCTCAGGTCGGCCCACAGCAGGGTGCTGATGGTGATGGCCATGAGGATCAGCGCGCCGCCCATGGTCGGGGTGCCTTTCTTCGACAGGTGCGACTGTGGTCCGTCGTTGCGTACCGCCTGGCCGATCTGGCGCAGTTGCAGGGTGCGAATCATCCAGGGCCCGAGGAACAGCGCCAGCGCCAGGGCGGTGAGCACGCCGAAAATGCCGCGCAGGGTCAGGTACTGGAATACACCGAAGCCGGTGTGAAATTGTTGCAGGTATTGCGCGAGAATCAGCAGCATGTCGGCTTGCCCTCTTCCTGAATTTGCGAGCCTTCCACCAGAGCGGCGACGACCTCTTCCATACCCGCGCTACGCGAGCCTTTGACCAGTACCCGGGTCGCCGGGTCCAGTTCCGTTGCGAGTGCGGCGGCCAGTGCCCTGCGGTCGGTGAAGACCTGGGCGCCGGTGCCGAATTCCTCTGCCGCCAGTGCCGACAGCGGCCCGGTGACATACAGCCCATCCAGGCCGCGGGCCCTGGCATAGGCACCCACATCCCGGTGCGCCTGCTGCTCCAGCGCACCCAGCTCGCCCATGTCGCCGAGCACCAGCAGGCGCCGCCCGTCCAGGTCGGCGAGCACATCGATGGCGGCACGTACCGAGGCCGGGTTGGCGTTGTAGCAGTCATCGATGATCAAGGCACCATTGCGACCGGACAGGCTCTTGCCACGACCGGCCACCGGCTGCAGCGCGCCCAGGCCCTTGGCAATCGCCTGCAGCGGCACCTGCAGGGCCAGCGCCGCGCCGGTGGCGGCCAAGGCATTGGCGACATTGTGCCGGCCCAGCAGGTTGAGCTGCACGGCAATGCTGCCGACCGGGGTCACCAGCTCGAAGCCCGGGCAGCCGCGCTGGTCGTTGCACACCTGTGCGGCGTGCAGCTCGGCGGTGGGGTTGTCGATACTGAAGGCCCAGGCCTTGCGCCGGCCGAGGGTCTGGTACCAGCTTTCGATCCAGGGGCTGTCGAGGTTGATCACGCCCTGGCCGTCGGCGCCGAGCCCGGCAAGAATCTCACCCTTGGCCTCGGCGATCGCCTGCTCGCTGCCGAAGCGGCCGATATGCGCGGTGCCGGCATTGGTCAGCACGCTGACATCCGGCCGGGCCAGGCGCATGCTGTAGGCAATATCACCGATCGCTGCCGCGCCCATTTCCACCACTGCATAGCGGTGCTCCGGCGCCAGTTCGAGCAGCGTCAGTGGCACGCCCAGTTCGTTGTTCAGGTTGCCGCGGGTGGCCAGTACCGCGCCGCACTCGCGCAGGATGGCGGCGAGCATTTCCTTGACAGTGGTCTTGCCACTGGAGCCGGTGATGGCCACCAGCGGCCCGCTGAACGTCGCACGGTTGAGGGCACCCAGTTGACCCAGCGCCAGGGCGCAGTCGCGCACCAGCAGTTGCGGCAGCGGATCGGCGACCGGGCGCTCGACCAGCGCCGCCGCGGCTCCGCGCTCACGCGCCTGGGCAATGAAGTCATGGCCATCCACCCGGCTGCCGGGCAGGGCCACGAACAGACCGCCGGGTTGCACCTGGCGGGCATCGATACTGACGCTGTCGAAGCTGGCATCGCTGCCGTTGAGTGTGGCTGCCAGTGGTTTGAGCAGGTCTGCCAGGTTCATCGCCTCAAGCATGATGACCCTCCCGCTCCTGCAGGGCACGCGCGGCCTGCTCGATATCACTGAAAGGGTGACGCACCCCGTTGATCTCCTGATAGGTTTCATGGCCCTTGCCGGCCAGCAGGATCACATCGTCAGCCGTAGCCTGGGCGATGGTCCGGGTGATGGCCTCGGCACGGTTGGCTATGACTGTGAGCTGTGCGGTGCGTTCAATCCCGGCACAGATTTGCTCGATGATCGCGACCGACGGTTCGGTACGCGGATTGTCATCGGTCACCACCAGCAGATCGGCGCCCTGCTCGGCCGCCTTGCCCATCAACGGACGCTTGCCATTGTCCCGGTCACCGCCACAGCCGAACACGCAGATCAGGCGCCCGGCGACGTGCGCACGCAGGGCGGCCAGGGCCTTTTCCAGGGCGTCGGGGGTATGCGCATAATCGATCACCACCAGCGGCTCGCCATGCCCACCCAGGCGTTGCATGCGCCCGGCCGGTGGCAGCAGTTGACCGAGCTGGGCGCTCACCTGGGCCAGTGGCAGTTCCAGGCTCAGCAGCACCCCGGCCACCGCCAGCAGGTTGGACAGGTTGAAGGTGCCGAGCAGCGGGCTGCGCAGCTCGGCGCTGGTGCCCTGGGCGTGCAACCGCGCGCTGATGCCCTCGGCGTCGAAACGGATGTCGCTGCAGTACAGCTCGGCGGCGCTGTCGCTCAGGCTGTAGCGCAGCAGCGGCAACGGGCAGCGATCGGCCAGCTCACGGCCGAAGCCATCGTCGATATTGATCACCGCGCGCTGTGACTGGTCGAACAAGCGCGCCTTGGCCGCGCCGTAGCTGGCCATGTCGCCGTGGTAATCCAGATGATCGCGGCTGAGATTGGTGAACACCGCCACCTCGAAATGCAGGGCCGCGACCCGCCCCTGGTCCAGCGCATGGGAGGACACTTCCATGCTGACCCGTCGAGCGCCCTGGTCACGCAGCGCCGCTAGCTGCTGCTGCACCGCCAGCGCGTCGGGGGTGGTCATGCCATGTTCGAACAGCGCACCAGGCATACCGCTGCCCAGGGTGCCTATGACGCCGCAGGGTTGGCGCAGATTGTTCAGCGCCTGGGCCAGCATCTGGCTGACACTGGTCTTGCCGTTGGTCCCAGTGATGCCGATCAGCCCGAGGCTGCTCGCCGGCTCGCCATGGAAGCGCCCGGCGATGGCCGAGAGCTGGGCAGCCAGATGGCCGATGGGCAGCAGCGGCACCGTGGTGGTGCATGAGAAACCATCGTTGGTTTCGCAGGCGACAGCGGCCGCACCAGCGGCCACCGCCTGCTCGATATGCCGGCGGCCGTCGTGGCGCAGGCCGGGCACAGCGAGAAACAGATTGCCCGGTTGAACCTGGCGGCTGTCCAGGGCCAGGCCGGTGATCTCCACCGGCTCGCCCTGCCATTGCGGGAACAGTTGCTGGAGCTGCATCATCCACGCCCCTCCTGCTTGTCGACCACCGGCAGCTCGACCTGCTGCATCTCGTTCAGGTTGTCCGGGGTGATATTCAGCAGGCGCAGGGCATTGGACATCAGCCCGCCGAACACCGGCGCGGCAACCAGGCCACCGTAGTAGCCGCCCTTGGTCGGCTCGTCGATGACCACGGCAATCGCCAGCCGCGGATTGCTGCTCGGAGCGAACCCGGCGAACAGCGAGCGGTAGGAATCCTGCTGGTAACCCTTGCTGCCAGTGTTGGTCTTGCGTGCGGTACCGCTCTTGCCGGCGACGTGGTAACCGGGCACCTGGGCACGGAAGGTGCCGCCGGGCGCTTCGATGACCTGCTGCAGCATGCCCTGCACGGTCTGTGCGACCTTCTCCGGGATCACCTGCTGCACGCTCGGCTGCTCGGCCAGGCGCAGCAGCGACATCGGCGCCTTGCGCCCGTCATTGGCCAGAATCGCATAGGCCTGGGCCAGCTGTACCGTGGTCACCGACAGCCCATAGCCATAGGACAGGGCCGCGGTCTCGGCCTGGCGCCACTCGCGGAAGCTCGGCAGGTTGCCTACCCGCTCGCCAGGAAAACCCAGGCCGGTGTACTGGCCAAAACCGATGTTGTGCATGGTTTCATGCAGCGCCGGGCCGCCGATATCGAAGGCCACCTTGCTCATGCCGACGTTACTGGACTTGAGCAGGATGCCGGTCAGGTCGAGCACACCACCCGGCGCGCGGGATACGTCGCGGATGGTATAGCGACCGATCTGCAGGGTGCCGGGGTAGACGTTGACCTTGTCGGTGGGCGACCAGCGACCGGTGGCCAGCGCGGCGCTCATGGAAATCGGCTTGACCGTCGAACCCGGTTCGAAGACATCGATCAACGCGCGGTTGCGCATCATGTCCGGCTGCAGGTTGGCGCGGTTGTTCGGGTTGTAGCTGGGGTGGTTGACCATCGCCAGCACCTCACCGGTGCGCACGTCGAGCATGACGATGGAGCCGGCCCGGGCGTCGAACTCCTGCAAGGCTTCGCGCAGTTGACGGTGGGCCAGATACTGCAGGCGCAGGTCGATGGACAGGGCCAGGTCGTTGCCCGGGCGTGCATTGCTGACCACCTGCACATCCTTGATCAAGCGCCCACGCCGGTCCTGCAGCACCTGGCGCTTGCCGGGCACGCCTTCCAGCCAATGGTCATAGGCCAGCTCGATGCCTTCCTGGCCCTTCTCGTCGACGTTGGTGAAACCGACCAGATGCGCTGCCACGTCACCGGCCGGATAGAAACGGCGATACTCCTCGATGCTATAGACACCCGGTACCTTGAGCGCCATGACCACTTCACCATCGGCCGGTACCATACGCCGACGCAGATAGATGAACTCCTTGTCGGCATTGGCCCTGAGCCGCTGGCTGAAGGTGCTCAGGTCGATACCCAGGGCATTGGCCAGTTTCGGCCAGTGGTCCTGCTGGCTGATCAGTTGCGAGGGGTTGGCCCAGATGGTCAGCACCGGTGTACTGACCGCCAGCGGTTCGCCATTGCGATCGGTAATCTGCCCGCGGTGGGCGGGGATCGGCACATGCCGCACGCTGCGCTTGTCGCCCTGGTTCTTCAGGAAGCCCTCGTCCAGCACATGCAACTCGACGATGCGCCAGGACACGGCAACGCAGCACAGCGCGAGCAGGCCGATAACCAGCCGGAAACGCCAGGGATAGAGACTGCCATTGGGCTTGAAGTTGATTTTCTTCATGGCTGCTGCACCAGGATCACTTCGCTGGCCTCGGGCACACGCATGCCCAGCTGCCGGGTAGCAATGGTCTCGACCCGGCTATGCGCGGTCCAGGTGCTCTGCTCCAGCACCAGCCGGCCCCATTCCGCCTGAGCCTTCTCCCGCTGGGTCATCTCGCCGGCCAGCTCGTTGAGCAACTGGCGACTCCAGTGGGCGCTGTAGGGGACTGCCAGGGCGCTGGCCAGGATCAGCACCCACACCAGCAACAGCCAGCCGCTGCCGGCGGGCAGGCCGGAACGGGTGGGTGCAGCGGCGAGGGCCTGCTCTGGCGTGTCCATCAGCGTTTCTCCGCCACACGCAGCACCGCACTGCGGGCACGCGGGTTGGCAGCCACTTCGGCGGCAGAGGGCTTGATCGCCTTGCCGATGAGCTTGAGGCTGACCTGGATATCGGCATCGCGTACCGGCAGGTCGCGCGGCAGTGGCGCCCCCTTGGCCTCGCGACGCATGAACTGCTTGACCTGACGATCCTCCAGCGAGTGGAAACTAATCACCGCCAGCCGTCCGCCCGGAGCCAGCACTTCCAATGCCGCCTGCAACCCGGCGCTCAGATCCTCCAGCTCACGGTTGATGAAGATGCGGATACCCTGAAACGCACGGGTCGCCGGGTGCTTGTGCTTCTCCCAGGCCGGGTTGGCCTGCTTGATCACCTCGGCCAGATCGGCGGTACGGGTGAACGGCTGTTCGGCGCGCCGCTCGACGATGGCGCGGGCCATGCGCCGAGAGAAACGCTCCTCGCCATACTCCCAGAGCACGGTGGCGATATCGGCCTCGGCGGCACTGTTGATCCACTGCGCGGCGCTCTGTCCGACAGCCGGATTCATGCGCATGTCCAGCGGGCCGTCATTGAGGAAACTGAAACCGCGCTGGGGATCGTCCAACTGCGGCGAGGACACGCCCAGGTCCAGCAACACGCCGTCCACCTTGCCATGCAGACCGCGGGCACGTGCCTCCTCGGCCAGCTCGGCAAACGAGCGCTGCACAACGACAAAGCGGCCATCTTCGGCCGCCAGCTGATTTCCGACCCGGATCGCCTCCGGGTCCTTGTCGAAGCCGAGCAGTTGCCCCCCCTCCGACAGCTGCCGGAGGATGGCGCGGCTGTGCCCGCCACGGCCAAAGGTGCCATCTATATAAAGGCCCTGCGGGCGAACCGCCAGGCCTTCCAGCGCTTCGTTCAGCAGTACACTGACATGCTTCAATTCGGTCTGCTGATTCATAGGCTCAACAAGTGCAGTTCCGCCGGCAGCTCGCCAACGTCCTGCTCTTCTTCCAGATAGGCGGTGGTGGTGGCCTGCCAGGCCTCTTCACTCCACAGCTCGAATTTGCTCAGTTGACCCACCAGCATGACCTTCTTGTCCAGGCCGGCGTGATCGCGTAACAGCGGTGGCACGACGAAACGGCCATGGCTGTCGAGTTCTATTTCATTGGCATTACCGATCAGCAGGCGGTTGAGCCGCTTGACCGCCGGGTGCATGTTCGGCGCCTTGCGCAGCTGCTGCTCGACCGCCTCCCATTCATGCAGCGGGTAGATCCACAGACAGCGTTCTTCCAGGGCAATGGTCGCGACCAGCTGGCCACCACAGGACTCAAGCAGACGGTCGCGATACCGGGCAGGCATCGCGAGTCGCCCCTTGACATCCAGATTGATGGCGCTCGTTCCACGAAACACGTTTTGTTATTCCCCTGATGACCCACTGGTGTGACAACGTTTAACCCAAAAAAATCCACTTCTACCCACTTCAACCCACTTTTGCACACTATAGAAAGGCGCCCATACAGCGTCAAGTGAGCAATTCACGGAAAAGCCTTATATGGCGAGGGTTTAGCGACAATCGAAGGGGAAAAGCGGCAGATCAGGAGCAGCCCCGACACAGGAATCGGAAGCAATAACAAGGAGATGCTCAAACAAAGTTAATGTTGAACATGAAGTTGAGATTTTTTTGCCGGGAGCCGACGGGAGGAAAAACAAGAGTTGGCCTGTAAGCCGGGTTCTGTCGAGGACAGTCATTCCTCTGCGACAGCCATCACTGACTGCCTGTAGCAACCTACCCGAACCCAGTGCGGGCCGCACCGAAGGGTTCCTATTTGGTCTTGCTCCGAGTGGGGTTTACCATGCCACGAACTGTTACCAGCCGCGCGGTGCGCTCTTACCGCACCCTTTCACCCTTACCGGCGCTTGCGCGCTTAGGCGGTCTGCTCTCTGCTGCACTTTCCGTAGGCTCGCGCCCCCCAGGCGTTACCTGGCACTCTGCCCTATGGAGCCCGGACTTTCCTCCATATCGCACAAGCGATACAGCGACTGTCCAGCCAACTCTTGCGCACAAGGTTAGCCGGGTTGATGGCCAACGGCAAGCACTGATGCGTCAAGCGCGGGCATTTCTGCCGGACGGACAACCAGTTGGAAAGCCAGTCTCAGCTGCTTTTCGCCAGGGCCAGCTGGTACAGCCGATTCTTCTTCAGGCCGGTGATGCGCGCCGCCAAAGCCGCCGCCTGCTTGACCGGCAACTCCTCCAGCAGCACCTCGAGCACCCGCTCCGCCTCGGGATCGAGGGCGTCCTCATCAGCCACCTGCGGCGCACCTTCGACGATCAGCACGCATTCCCCGCGCTGCTGGTCAGCATCGGCGCGCACCCAGTCGACCAGCTCGCCCAGCGGTGCGCCCTTGATGGTCTCGAAGGTCTTGGTCAGCTCCCGGGCCAGAACCACCTGACGCTCGGCGCCAAGCAGATCGCACAGGTCCTCCAGGCATTCGAGCAGACGGTGCGGCGCCTCGTAGACCATCCAGGTGCGCTGCTCGGCAGCCAACGCATGGATGCGCTGGCGACGACCGTGGGCCTTGGCCGGCAGGAAACCCTCGAAGGCGAACCGATCCGAGGGCAGCCCGGCGGCGCTCAGGCCGGCAATCAAGGCGCAGGCCCCCGGGACCGGACAGACCCGCACACCGGCCTCGCGGGCCTGGCGCACCAGGTGAAAGCCGGGATCGGAAATCAGCGGCGTTCCCGCATCGGAGATCAGCGCCATGTCCTCGCCGGCCAGCAGACGCTCCACCAGCCGCGCACTCCTGTCCCGTTCGTTGTGATCATGGCAGGCGGTGGTCGGCGTGGTCACGCCGAAGTGTTGCAGCAGGCGCGCGCTGTGCCGGGTATCTTCAGCGGCGATCAGGCTGACCACCTTGAGCACCTCCAGCGCACGCGGCGTCAGATCCTGCAGATTGCCGATCGGCGTGGCAACGACATAAAGGGTACCGGCGGTGGCCATGGCGAATCCTGTGAAGAAGGGACGCTGCATTGTACAGGATGTGACCCAGTTCCAGGCACAGGAGCAACCACGCACATGGCGATGGTGGCGCCCCTTGGTTACAATGCACAGCGTATGGATACTCCGACAACCGCTCGCGCGCCCAGCGCGCCCCAGTCCAAGGTGCCCGCCCTGATGTCCCGCATGATTCGCCTGTCGTTCTCCGGTCTGCTGCTGGCCTCATTGATCGCTGGCTGCTCGTCGCCGCCCCGCCAGCTGTCGGAACTGCCCGCCACCACGGACACACCGGTCGAGCAGATATTGCGCCAGGCCGAACGCCGCTCCGGCGCCGAGGCCAACCTGCTGCGCCTGCACGCCGCGCAGACCGCCTGGAGCCGCAGCCAGCCGGAGCAGGTACGCAGTATCCTGGCACTGATTCCGCAAAGCGAGCTGCCGCTGGACCAGCAGCAGCGCTTCAGCGAACTACAGGCGCGCAGCGAACTGGCGCTGGGCCAACCAGCTGCCGCACTGCGCGCACTGCGCCACCCCTCGCTGGAGCAGTTCGACAGCCTGGCTCCGCAGGCCCAGCTGGATATCCAGTTGCTGCGCGCCGAGACCATGGCCGCCGCCGGCGAGCACCTGAACGCCGCGCAGGAGCGGGTCTTCATTCACGACCTGCTGCCGGCCGCGGCGCAACAGGACAACCTCGCCGCCATCTGGAACGAGCTGAACCAGGTGCCGACCGAGCAATTGCGCGCCGCCAGCACCACCACCAGTGGCGACCTGGCCGGCTGGCTGAGCCTGGCACTGATCCAGCGTGATCATGGCAACCTCGACCTGCAGGTCCATGCCATGCAGCAATGGCAGGCCCGGCACCCCGACCACCCGGCTGCCAGCACACCACCGGAGGGTGTCAGCCGGCTGCTCGAGCTGCATGCCCAGCGCCCCCAGCATATCGCCCTGCTGCTGCCCTTCGACGGCAACCTGTCAGCGGCAGCCGACGCCCTGCGTGATGGCTTCCTGGCAGCGCAGTATCACGCCTACAGCCAGGGTCTGGCGCAGCCGCAGATCAGCCTTTACGACAGCGGCAGCTATGCCGACCTGATGCAGTTCTACCGCCAGGCCCAGGCTGATGGCGTGCAGTGGGTGGTCGGCCCACTGGACCGCCAGCAAGTGGCGTATCTCGCCGGTCTGCCGCAGTTACCACTACCTACCCTGGCATTGAACTATGCGGACAACAGAGCCACACCTCCTGCCGGCCTGTTCCAGTTCGGCCTGGCGCCAGAGGACGAAGCCCGCTCCGCCGCCCTGCGCGCCTGGCAGGATGGTCACCGACGCATGGCCACCCTGGCCAACCGCGACGACTGGGGCGTGCGTGCTGCCCAGGCCTTCGTCGCCCAGTGGCAGGAGCTGGGCGGCACCCTGACCGGCCATGAGGTCATCGACCAGCCAGCCGGCATTTCAGGCCAGGTAGCCAACCTGCTGCGGGTACGCGAGAACGAGCAGCGCGACCAGGACCAGGATCAGTTGCCGAACCAGGAGCTGACGATACAACCGTCCCCCAGCAGCGGGCTGGATGCGCTGTTTCTCGCCGCCAATCCGCTGCAGGCGCGCCAGATCAAGCCGACCCTGGTGTTCCAGTACGCCGGTGACCTGCCGGTCTATGCGACATCCCACGCCTACCGCCTGTCCCTTGGCGGCGAGCCCAACGCGGATATCGACGACCTGCTGATCGCCGAGATCCCCTGGCTGCTCGACCGCTCCGACAGCCTGTACCAGAGCGTGGTCGACAGCTGGCCTGCCGCCGCCGGCCCCATGGGCCGGCTGTACGCCATGGGCATCGACGCCCAACGTATCTTCACTCGCCTGCTGCAGATGCAGGAACAGCCCGACACCCGCATCGATGGCGCCACCGGTCATCTGTCGCTGGACCGCGATGGCCGTATTCGTCGCGAACTGTCCTGGGGGCAGATCGTCGATGGCCAGCTGCAACCGCTGCCCTCGCTGCCATCGATCGAAGCAATGGAACCGATGCTGCGCTGATGAGTCAGTGGACTGACAGGCAACGCACCGGCAACCAGGCCGAACGGGCTGCCGAGCAACTACTGCTGAACGCCGGCCTGCGCCTACTCGCGCGCAACCATCGCTGCAAACAGGGCGAGCTGGATCTGGTCATGCGCGATGCGGATACAGTAGTATTTGTCGAAGTGCGCTACAGGCGACGAAACCTGTGGGGCGATGCGGCGGAGACCGTGGACTGGCGCAAGCAGAAACGTCTGATCGCCGCCGCCCATCATTATTTGCTGACCCATCCCCACCTGGCCAACCAGCCCTGTCGCTTCGACGTCGTCGCCGCCATCGGCGATCCTGCGGATCCAGCTGCATATCGATGGATCCGAGAAGCTTTCACTTGCTAGCGAGTTCTTCCCCTATGGACATGCAACACCGTATCAGACAGCTGTTCACCGACAGCATCGAAACCAAGACCCGCGCCATGGACGTGCTGGGGCCGAGCATCGAACAGGCCAGCCAGTTGATGGTCAACGCCCTGCTGAGCGAGCGCAAGATCCTCAGCTGCGGCAATGGCGGCTCCGCCGGTGACTCCCAGCACTTCTCCTCGGAACTGCTCAACCGCTTCGAGCGCGAACGTCCCAGCCTGCCGGCCATCGCCCTGACCACCGACAGCTCGACCATCACCTCGATCGCCAACGACTACAGCTATGACGAGGTGTTCTCCAAGCAGATCCGCGCCCTGGGTCAGGCCGGCGATGTGTTGCTGGCCATCTCCACCAGCGGCAACTCCGGCAACGTGCTGCAGGCGATCCAGGCCGCCCATGACCGCGATATGCGCGTGGTCGCCCTGACCGGCCGCGACGGTGGCAGCATGACCTCGCTGCTGCTGCCTGATGATGTCGAGATCCGCGTACCGGCACGCTCCACCGCCCGCATCCAGGAAGTGCACCTGCTGGCCATCCACTGCCTGTGCGATCTGATCGATCGCCAACTGTTCGGGAGCGAGGAATGATCCGCCTGACCGCCCTGCTGCTGACCGTCACCCTGGCCGGCTGCAGCGGTGTACTGACCGCCACCCGGGACACGCCGATGGAGCCGAACTACGGCACCCGCACTCTGGGCAGCAGCATCGACGACCAACTGATCGAAACCCGGGCCGACGTCAACATCGCCAAGGTCGATCCCGCCATGGAGCGCGAAGCGCGCTACAGCGTCACCAGCTACAACGGCGTGGTATTGCTGACCGGCCAGGTGCCACGAGCCGAGCTGATCCAGCTAGCGGGCGATACCGCCAAGCGCGTACAGCGGGTCAAGGTGGTGCATAACGAACTGACGGTAGGCCCCAGGCTGCCGCTGCTGGCACGCAACAACGACGCCCTGATCACCTCCAGCGCCAAGACCCGGATGCTCGCCGACAGTAACGTTCCCGGTCGCCGGGTCAAGGTGGTGACCGAGGCCGGTGCGGTATACCTGATGGGACTGGTGACTCATGCCGAAGCCAACGCTGCGGTCGCTGCGGTGCAGCAGGTCGGCGGCGTCCAGCGTATCGTCAAGCTGTTCGAATATATCGACTGAGCGGAGCGGCGCTCACTCTCCGGGAGCCTGTGGGAGCCCGCTTCGCGCCGAGGCGGCGCTCCCACAACAAGCTGGGGCGCTGCCTGCCATTTGCAGCAGCGGCGCTGCGCTGGGTGGGACCATGAAGCCTCTCACATCCCACAGACTTCCTGCAGCGTCACAGACGTCGTGCATGGCTGGTAATGGTGGTTACTTCACCACCTTCAACGCCGGCCTGCCGCTCGGCTTGGGCGCCTCGTCGGTGGGACCATTGTCATCCGGTGGCGGCGTCTCGGTCTCAATCTCGAAGACCATGCCCTGGCCGTTCTCTCGCGCATAGATCGCCATGATCGCGCCTGCGGGAATCCACACCTGCTGCGCCACGCCGCCAAAGCGACCATCGAAGCAGACCCGCTCGTTATCCATTTCCAGGCCGCGGATGGCGCTCGGCGACAGGTTCAGCACGATCTGCCCGCCCTCGACGAAACCGTCCGGTACCGTGGTACCCGGATAAGCCGCATTGACCAGGACATAGGGTGTGCAGTCGTTATCCAGGATCCATTCATACAGTGCCCGGATAAGGTAAGGGCGGCTTGAGCTCATCTGCATCGTGCTCGTCTCCTCAACGGCAAATGAATGGCAATCTATTGCATGTTCCGTTCGGCCGCCGACAGGCTGCCGATAAAGCCTTCGCGCTCGAAGATCCGCTCCATGTACTCCTGCAGCGGTTGTGCCTGGCGGGGAAGTTCCACGCCCAGTTGCCGCAGACGCCACAGGATCGGAGCCAGGCAACAGTCCACCAGGCTGAACTCCTCGCTCATGAAGAACGGCATCTCTGCAAACACCGGCGCCACCCCCACCAGACTCTCGCGCAGCTCCTTGCGCGCCTTGGTAACCGCAGCGGCGGGACTGCGGGGGTTGGTGATGATATCCACCAGTACGCACCAGTCACGCTGGATGCGGTACATCAACAGCCGACTGTTGGCACGAGCCACCGGGTAGACCGGCAGCAACGGCGGATGCGGAAAACGCTCATCCAGGTATTCCATCATGATGTTCGGCTCGTACAGCACCAGATCGCGGTCGAGCAGGGTGGGAACGGTATTGTAGGGGTTGACCTCGGCCAGTTCCTGCGGATGGTTGTCCGGTTCGACATTGACGATGTCGACGGTCACGCCCTTTTCAGCCAGGACAATGCGCACACGATGACAATAGTGGTCAGTCGGGTCGGAAAAGAAAGCCATCGAAGAACGCTTGTTGGCGGTAACACTCATATATCAACCCTCATCCCGTAGCGGACTGCAATCCGGCAACCACACTCCTCACAGAGCGCAATATGCCGCTCGGCCGTGTCCTACGGCCTGATCGAAAGCGAATATTATACCCCAGAAACAAGTGCGCGCCCCAAAGGGCGCGCATTTCATCCAGAACCGGCAACGGATCAGTGGATGTCTCTCCAGTATTCACGCTTGAGCAGATAGGCGAATACGAAGAAGAAGGCCAGGTACAGCAGCACGTAGACACCTATGCGATGACGCGTTTCCTTGATCGGATCAGCCGAGTAGCTGAGGAAGGCGACCAGGTTGCGCACCGTGGTATCGAACTCCTCTTCGGTCTGCGTACCGGTTCCTTCAACTACGGTCAGCACATCGCACTGCTCCTCCAGCATGGCCTCGCCGGTCAGGGTATCGCGCACGATCTTGCCGTTCTCGCGGACCGGCATCGGCTTGCAGCCCTTGACCTGACGACCTTGCAGCTCAGCCAGCACGTTCGGCATACCGACGTTGGCGAAGACCGTGTTGTTCCAACCCAGCGGGCGGGACGGGTCTTCATAGAAAGTACGCAGGTAGCTGTACAGCCAGTCCTCGCCACGCACCCGGGAAACCAGGGTCAGATCCGGCGGAGCGGCACCGAACCATACCTTGGAGTCTTCGGGACGCATACCGATCGTCATGTGCTCGCCGTACAGCGTGCCTTCGGTGAACACCAGGTTTTCCATCATCAGCTCTTCCGGAATACCCAGGTCGGTGGCCACACGCTCGTACCGCTGATACTGGGCCGAGTGGCAGCCCATGCAGTAGTTGACGAAGGTACGGGCACCATCCTGCAGGGCGGCCTTGTCGGACAGGTCGATATTGGCCTTGTCCAGCGGCACGCTGGGGCCGGCAGCCAGAGCAAAACCGGGCAGCAGTGCGAACATCAATGCAATAAGTTGTTTTTTCATCAGCCAGTAACCCTCTCCGGAACCGGTTTGGTCTTCTCCATACGGGTGTAGAACGGCATCAGGATGAAGAAGGCAAAATACAGAACGGTGCACACCTGGGACAGCAAGGTACGACCCGGTGTCGCCGGGATCGCGCCCAGTACACCCAGAATCACGAAGCTGACACAGAAGATCACCAGCCACAGCTTGCTCATCCAACCCTTGTAGCGAATGGACTTGACCGGGCTACGGTCGAGCCAGGGCAATACGAACAGCACGGCAATCGCACCCCCCATCGCCAGTACGCCGGGGAACGCGGAACCGGCAATCGCAGGCACGGCGCGCAGAATCGCGTAGAAAGGCGTGAAGTACCAAACCGGCGCAATATGGTCAGGGGTTTTCAGGGCATTGGAGATTTCGAAGTTCGGTTTCTCCAGGAAGTAACCACCCATTTCCGGGAAGAAGAACACCACAGTGCAGAACACGAACAGGAACACCGCCACACCGACGATATCCTTGACGGTGTAGTACGGGTGGAACGGGATGCCATCCAGCGGCACACCGTTTTCATCCTTCAGCTTCTTGATCTCGATGCCATCGGGGTTGTTGGAACCGACTTCGTGCAAGGCGATGATGTGCAGCACGACAAGGCCCAGCAGAACGATCGGCACAGCGATAACGTGCAGTGCGAAGAAGCGGTTCAGGGTAATGCCGGAGATCAGGTAGTCACCACGTACCCACTGCGCCAGATCCGGACCAATCACCGGAATCGCACCGAACAGCGAGATGATCACCTGGGCACCCCAGTAGGACATCTGGCCCCAGGGCAGCAGGTAGCCCATGAATGCCTCGGCCATCAGCGCCAGGTAGATCAGCATGCCGAAGGTCCAGACCAGCTCGCGAGGCTTGCGGTAGGAACCATACATGATGCCACGCAGCATGTGCAGGTAGATCACCACGAAGAACGCGGAAGCGCCGGTGGAGTGCAGGTAACGCAGCAGCCAGCCGTACTCCACATCACGCATGATGTACTCGACCGAAGCAAAGGCGCCGGTGCCGGAGGGCTCGTAGCTCATGGTCAGCCAGATGCCGGTGATGATCTGGTTGACCAGAACCAGCAGCGCCAGCGAGCCGAAGAAATAGAAGAAGTTGAAGTTCTTCGGTGCGTAATACTTGCTCAGGTGATCTTCCCATACCTGAGTGACGGCCATACGTTCGTTGACCCAGTTAAGCAGTTTGCTCATCAGGCTGTCTCCTGATCCACACCGATGATGATGACGTCATCGGACTCGTAGGTATGCGGGGGTACGGGAAGGTTCAGCGGAGCCGGCATGCTCTTGAACACACGACCGGACATGTCGTAGAAGGAACCGTGGCAAGGACAGAAATAGCCACCCTTCCAGTCGGCGCCCATATCCGCTGATGCCACTTCCGGCTTGAACAGCGGTGAACAGCCCAGGTGGGTGCAGATGCCCAGCACCACCAGGATTTCGGGCTTGATGGCGCGCGTCTTGCCGTCAACGTAATCCGGCTGGTCGGAGGCCTCGGATTGAGGGTCGGCAACGACACTGTCCATTTGATCAAGAAGGGCCAGCGCTTCCGGTGTCCGGCGCGAGATGAAGATCGGCTGACCACGCCACTCGGCAACGATCTGCTGCCCCGGCTCGATCTTGCTGATATTCACCTTAACCGGCGCACCTGCCGCCTTGGCTCTTGCGCTTGGGAACCATGACCCCACGAAGGGCACAGCAACCCCCACTACACCAGCAGCACCCACCACACTCGTGGCTGCCACCAGGAAGCGACGCCGGCCGTTATTTACGCCGTCATTACTCATCCAGTCGTCTCCCATCAGCTAATCAGACCTCTGTAACAAGGCCTTTTTCAAGTTTTGAACTGCCTGCACAAAATGAAACAGATGGTAATGAAAAAGCCCTATGATGACAAGGCGATCTCAATTATCCGGGAACCTGCAAAGTGTACCTGAAGCGGCGTATTTCGGGCGCTACAGAAGACCATCGAATCGCGCGACACCTTGTCGCAGATACAAGAACGCCCGGACTCCTGCGAAGGAAACCGGGCGCTTTTGACGCTGAGCCTGACGGCTTAACGCTTGGAGTATTGCGGACGCTTACGCGCTTTACGCAGACCCACTTTCTTACGCTCGACTTCACGAGCATCACGGGTCACGAAGCCGGCACGGCGCAGTTCGCCACGCAGGGTTTCGTCGTATTCCATCAGGGCACGGGTGATACCGTGACGGATGGCACCAGCCTGGCCGGAGATACCGCCGCCCTGTACGGTGACGTAGACGTCGAACTTCTCGGTGCTGCCGGTCAGCTCGAGCGGCTGACGAACGACCATGCGAGCAGTTTCGCGACCGAAGAAGGTCTCGATGCTACGGTTGTTGATGGAAATATTGCCAGTACCCGGACGCAGGAACACCCGAGCGGTGGCGGTTTTACGACGGCCAGTACCGTAGTTTTGTGTCACCGACATAGTGAGCTCCTGTTAGACCTTGAGTTCTTGGGGTTGCTGAGCGGCATGCGGATGAGTTGCACCGGAGTACACCTTCATCTTGCGATACATTGCCCGACCCAGGGGGTTCTTGGGCAGCATGCCCTTGACCGCGATCTCGATGATACGCTCAGGAGCACGGGCATTGAGCTTCTCGAAATTGATCGACTTGATGCCGCCCGGGAAACCGGTGTGGCTGTAGTACATCTTGTCCTGGGCCTTGTTGCCGGTCACGTGAATCTTTTCGGCATTGACGATTACGATGTAATCACCGGTATCCACGTGCGGGGTGTACTCGGGCTTGTGCTTGCCGCGCAGGCGGGAAGCAACTTCGGTAGCCAGACGACCAAGGGTCAGACCAGTGGCATCTACTACGTACCAGTCGCGTTTTACTGTTTCCGGTTTGGCGCTGAAGGTTTTCATTAAATCCTAGCCTCAGAGGCCGCTCTATGATTTCAAAGAGGGCGAATCTTACAGAATGATATGTGTTTTTACAAGCCAACAAAACCTAGACAGACACTCAGTGGGGGCTCTGTGGGTCTGGGTGGCATCTGCGCTGTAACAACAACGACAGGCTAGGCATCCTGTCGAGAGTGGCGGGCATTATGCCAATGGGACGAAAAAATACAACCATTATTTGGCCCATGGACGATAATGGCTGTTCATTTCCTGATTGGGAGCCTGTCATGCTATACCGCCCCCTCGGCCACAGCCCTCTGAAAGTCAGCGCCCTGTGCCTCGGCACCATGACCTGGGGTGAACAGAACACCCAGCGCGACGCCTTCGCCCAGATCGACCGGGCACGGGATGCCGGCGTCAACTTCATCGACTGCGCCGAAATGTACCCGGTACCGCCACGCGGGGAGACCTATGGTTCCACCGAGCAGATCATCGGCCAGTACTTCCAGCAGCGCGGCGGCCGCGACAACTGGGTGCTGGCAAGCAAGATCGCCGGGCCCAGCCGCGACATGCAGCATATTCGCGGCGGCACGACGCGCTTCAATCGCGAACACATCACCAGCGCCCTGGACGCCAGCCTGAAACGCCTGAACACCGACCATGTCGATCTCTATCAACTGCACTGGCCGGACCGCAACACCAACTTCTTCGGCCACCTCGGCTACCAGCACAACGCCGAGGAGCAGATCACCCCAATCGAGGACACCCTGGAGGTGCTGGACGACCTGGTACGCTCGGGCAAGATTCGCTATATCGGCCTGTCCAACGAGACGCCTTGGGGCACCAGTCGCTTCCTGCAACTGGCCGAAGCACGGGGCTGGCCGCGCATCGTCAGCATCCAGAACCCCTACAACCTGCTCAACCGCAGCTACGAGGTGGGCATGGCGGAGATCTCGATACGCGAGCAGGTCGGCCTGCTGGCCTATTCACCGCTGGCCTTCGGCACCCTGACCGGCAAGTACCTGAACGGGCTGCGCCCGGAAAAGGCCCGGCTGACACTGTTCAGCCGCTTCAGCCGCTATACCAACCCGCAGGCGCAGAAGGCCTGCGCCCGCTACGTGCAACTGGCCCGCGACCATGGCATGGACCCGGCGCAGATGGCATTGGCCTTCGTCACGCGCCAGCCGTTCGTCACCAGCAACATCATCGGTGCGACCAACATGGACCAGCTCAACCGCAACCTCACCAGCATCAACATGGGACTGACCGACAAGATCCTGGAGGGCATCGCCGAGATTCACCGCAGCCAGCCCAACCCGGCGCCCTGAGGGCCCGGGCCGGGTAAAGAGAAAGCCGCTGTCGTCGCGCGGGCGCGCGACAACCCGGTAGCACGGGGTGTAGCGCGCCTGCGCTACGCCTGACAGGCTATCAGGAGCCTAGGGCTTGTGCGGTCGCGCCAGGAACTCGTGCGACTGCATTTCCAGCAGCCGGCTCAGGGTCCGCTGGAATTCGAACTCCAGCCGGCCGCCTATATACAGGTCCTTGAGCGCCACTTCGGCCGAGACGATCAGCTTGACGTTGCGGTCGTAGAACTCGTCCACCAGGTTGATGAAGCGCCGTGCCATGTCATCCTTGGCCAATCCCATCTGCTCGACATTGGATAGCAGCACGGCCTGGAAGATCTTCGCCAGGGCGATATAGTCGTTCTGGCTGCGCGGGCCATCGCACAGCTCGCGGAACTCGAACCAGGCCACGTTCTCGTACAGGCGCACCGCCTTGACCATGCGATTCTCGATGCTCAGCTCGGCGTCGACCTGGATATGCTCCGGCTCCAGCACCAGACTCTTGAAGCTGCGCTGCAGACTGGCATCAGCCTCCGCCCCCAGTGGCCAGTGGTACAGATCGGCCTGCTCCAGCGCCCGCAGACGGTAATCGACGCCATTGTCGACGTTGACCACCTCGGTATGCTGGTTCAGCAGGGCGATCGCCGGCAGGAAGCGCGCCCGCTGCAGACCGTCCTTGTACAGCCCGTCAGGCACGATATTCGAGGTCGCCACCAGGATCACGCCGTTCTCGAACAGTTCTTCCATCAGGGTGCCGAGGATCATCGCATCGGTGATATCGGAAACGAAGAATTCATCGAAGCAGATCACCCGCGCCTCATCGGCGAACTTGCGGGCGATGATCTTCAGCGGGTTCTTCTCACCCTTGAGCTCACGCAGCTCCTGGTGCACGCGCTGCATGAAGCGGTGGAAGTGGGTGCGCATCTTGCGCTTGATCGGCAGCGCATCGAAGAAGGTATCGACCAGATAGGTCTTGCCACGCCCTACCCCACCCCAGAAGTACAACCCCTTGACCGGCTTGCTGCGCTTGGGGCGGAACCTGCCGAACAGGCCGACGCTGCGCGGCGGTCCCGCTTCGAGGATATCGTCATAGAGCCGCTGCAGGTGCTTGACGGCATTTTCCTGCGCGGGATCATGAAAGAAGTCCGGACGCTTGAGGTCCGCCTGATAGCGTTCAAGGGGCGTCATGCTGGGGGTCCAGTGGAAAACAGGGGCCGATACTCTACCCGCCGCGCCCCCGCTTGGCAATCAACGCGCCTGGAGTGCCTGCTCGGTCGCCGTCTTCAGTTCCACCAATTTGCCGTGGAAGAAATGACTGGTCTCGGCAAAACGCACCATAGTCACTCCCGGCTGCCCCTCCAGCAGTTCGAACACCGACTCCGGCGCCACCACCTCGTCGTCCTCGCCCATCATTACTGTCGCCGGCCCCGGTAGCGGCAGCAGGTCGGCAAATGGCATGCGTTCGACCGACGGCGCCACCAGTATCAGCGCCTGCGGCCAGTCCTGCTGTTCCCGCGCCGCAGCTGCGGCGACATAGCCACCGAAGGAAAAGCCCATCAGCCACAGCGGCAGGCCAGCGAATTCCCGAGCCGCCCAGTCGATGATCGCCTGACAGTCCTGCACCTCGCCGATCCCACCGCCGTGTTCGCCGGCACTCTGGCCGACGCCGCGGAAATTGAAACGCACGGTGCTGGCCCCCAGGTCCCGGGCCGCACGCATCAGCGTGGAGACCACCTTGTTCTGCATGGTCCCGCCATGCAGCGGATGCGGATGGCAGATCACCGCCACCGCATGGGCCGCCTCGGCTCGGGTGACCAGCACCTCGAGCGCGCCGGCCGGGCCATCAACGAGCAATTTTTCTTCGGTATTGCGATTCATTCGATTTCTCCGTGACCGCTGTATTCCCACCTGCGTCGCATGCCATACACTAGCCTTGTTTGTGAAATGCCGTTACCGTAACAGCAGACCAGAGCGGCGCAACAGTGCCGCACGTTTCAGATCAATGAGGGACCCAAGGTGGAAACAAGCGAAAACCTGTGGATTGCAGTCGTCATCGCCCTGGCTGTGGGCTTTGTCGTGGGCATCATTGTAGCGCGTCTGGCGCCACGCATCAGCGGCGGACAGCCATCCAGCACCCAGGCCCAGTTGGAAAGTCTGCAGTTGCGCTTCGAGGAATATCAGCAGGAAGTGGCCAGCCACTTCAATACCACCGCCAATCTGGTCACCCGTCTGAACCGCAGCTATCAGGATATCCAGGAGCACCTGGGCCAGGCTGCGGTGGATCTCGCTCCCGACGACATGACCCGGCAGCGGCTGCTGGCCGCCCTGGAGCAGGAAAACGAGCCGCAGTCCTCCCGTGAGCGCATCGAACCGGTATTCGACACCCTCGAGCCGCCCCGTGACTACGCCACCAAATCCGAAGACGGGCCCGGTATGCTGTCGGAGGAGTTCGGCGTAAAACGTAAATGACACTCCCGCTCCGCCCTGCCCCGGCGGAGCATGACGGACCCAGCCCATGCCGGACGCAATCGATAACCGCTTCGTCAGTCCCGCGCCGGACAACCCGGCACACCTGGTCATTCAGGGCGACTGGGTACTGGAGCATTACGCCGAACTACGGCGATTGGTCCAGCGGTTGCGCGGCACCGGCACCCGCTACGCCGAGGCGAACCTGCAACAGATCGGCAGACTGGATACCGCTGGCGGCCAGCTGCTCACCGAGTTGCTGGGTAGCGAGCTGATCCAGCAACTGGCGACCGACGCCGAGGCCCTGCCCGAAGAACGACGGGTACTGCTGCAGCGTATCGCCACCAGCCTGCAGGAAGATCCACCCGCGCATCCGCGCCACAACGCCGTGTTCGAGCTGCTGGGCAACGTCGGCAAGCATACCCTGACGCTGTATGAACATGTCCGCACCCTGCTGGGCTTCATCGGCCTGACCCTGGTTGGCATGCTCGGCGGCCTGCTGCGCCCCGGCACCTGGCGGTTGACCTCGATCGTCGCACAGATAGAACAGATCGCGCTGAACGCCGTGGCCATCGTCGCGCTGCTGACCTTCATGGTCGGTGCGGTGATCGCCTTTCTCGGTGCCACGGTGCTGGCCGACTTCGGCGCGACCATCTATACCGTCGACCTGATCGCCTTCTCCTTCCTGCGCGAATTCGCCGTGCTGCTGACCGCGATCCTGATGGCCGGGCGGACCGCCAGTGCCTTCACCGCGCAGATCGGCTCGATGAAGGCCAACGAGGAGATCGACGCCATCCGCACGCTGGGGCTGAACCCTCTGCATATCCTGGTGATTCCGCGGGTCATCGCCATGATGATCTCGCTGCCGGCACTGACCTTCATCGGCATGCTCTCGGGCATGTTCGGCGGCGCCGTGGTCTGCTCGCTGGCACTGGATATCTCGCCGACCATGTTCCTCAACATCCTGCAGCAGAACGTTGCGGTGCAGCACTTCTATCTGGGCATGGCCAAGGCTCCGCTGTTCGCCTTCCTGATCGCAATCATCGGCTGCATGGAAGGCTTCAAGGTCAGCGGCAGCGCCGAGTCGGTCGGCGAACACACCACCTCGGCGGTGGTGCAGTCGATCTTCATCGTCATCCTGGTCGATGCCCTGGCGGCGCTGTTCTTCATGGAGATGGACTGGTGACCGACAAGCAAGCGCCACTGGTGGAAATCCGCGGGCTGGTCAACCGTTTCGGCAGCCAGACGGTGCATGACAACCTGGACCTGGACATCCACCCCGGCGAGATTCTCGGCGTGGTCGGCGGCTCCGGCACCGGCAAGTCGGTACTGCTGCGCTCGATCGTCGGGCTGCGCCGGCCCAATGCCGGCAGCGTCAAGGTCTTCGGTGAGGACATCCAGCGCCTGGACGAACGCCGCCGCTCCGAAGTCGAGCGGCGCTTCGGTGTGCTGTTCCAGCGTGGGGCGCTGTTCTCCTCGCTGACCGTCACCGAGAATGTCGCCCTGCCACTGATCGAGCATGCCGGCCTGAGCCGCGCCGACGCCGAGCACCTGGCCTGCATGAAGCTGGCACTGGCCGGCCTGCCGCGCAACGCCGGCGACAAGTTTCCCTCCGAGCTGTCCGGCGGCATGGTCAAGCGCGCCGCGCTGGCCCGTGCCCTGGCGCTGGACCCGGACATCCTGTTCCTCGACGAGCCCACCGCCGGTCTCGACCCTATCGGTGCCGCGGCCTTCGACCAGTTGATCCTGACCCTGCGCGACGCCCTCGGGCTGAGCGTATTCCTGGTCACCCATGATCTCGACACCCTGTACGCCATCTGCGACCGGATCGCCGTGCTGGCGCAGAAGCGCGTACTGGTCGCCGACACCCTGGAGCGCGTCGCTGCCACGGACGACGCCTGGATCCAGGAATACTTTCATGGCCCCCGGGGACGCGCCGCCGCACTCGCCAGCCAACCCCATCACCAGCCGGAGAGCAACCACTGATGGAAACCCGCGCTCACCATGTCATCATCGGATTGTTCACCCTGCTGGCCGGTGCCGGTGCGGTGTTCTTCGCCATCTGGATCAGCAATGCCAGCACCAGCAAGGACTACCAGCATTACACGGTGGTGTTCCGCGAGGCGGTCACCGGCCTGTCTCGGGGCAGCGCCGTGCAGTTTCGCGGCATCCCGGTAGGTGACATCACTGAATTGAGCCTCGATCCGGCGGACCCCGCCCAGGTGCTGGCCCGTATCCGCCTCAGCAACACCGCCCCGGTCACCCGCGACACCAAGGCCCGCCTGACCTTCACCGGGATCACCGGCAACTCGGTCATCGAACTGGTCCCCGGCGACCCCCGCAGCCCGCTGCTACAGGCCGAGGGCAGCGAAGAGCCACGCATCTACGCCATTCCTTCACCCATTTCCAGCCTGCTGGCCAACGGCGAGGACTTGATGACCAACATCAACCAACTGGTCAGCAGCGCCCGCAACATGCTCTCGGATGAGAATGCCGAACGTATCGCCGGCACCCTGGAGTCGGTCGAGCAGGCCGCCAGCAGCCTGGCCAGCCAGGGCGACGACATCAAGGTCCTGGTCGGCGAACTCAGCCGCGCCAGCCAGCAGGCCGGCGAACTGATGACCAGCATCAACTCGCTGGTCAAGGAAGACGGTCCACGCACCATGCGCAACGCCGAGGCAGCCTTGCAGTCCATCGCCCGCACCAGCGAAACCCTGGAGCACATGCTCAGCGACAACAGCGAAGCCTTTGCCAATGGCATACAGGGCCTCGGCCAGCTGGAGCCGGCGATCAGCGAATTGCGCGGCAGCCTGGGTGCGCTGCGTTCGATCACCCGCCGTCTGGAAGACAATCCCGCGCGCTTCCTGCTGGGCCGTGACACCTTTGAGGAGTATGAGCCATGATCCGTCTGACACTCGCTACCGGCCTGCTGGCCGGCCTGCTCAGCCTGGGTGCCTGTACCATGTTTCCGGAGTCGGAGGCGCTCGGTGTCTACCAGTTCCCGCAGCCTCCGGCGGCCACGTCCAACAACGCCAGCCAGCGCCTACCACTGGCGCTGCGTGTCAATACGCCACAGACCGGTTACGCCTACAGCGGGCCACGGATCATGGTGCAGACCGCCGACAACCAGTTGCTCAGCTACAAGGGAGTGCGCTGGAGCGATCCGGTGCCGGTGCTGCTGCGCGAGTATCTGTCGCTATCCTTCCAGCGCCAGGGTCAGTTGAGCAGCGTCACCACCGATGAACATGCGCTGTACGCCGATGTACACCTGGGCACCAATCTGCGACGCTTCCAGCTGGTCGATGCCGGCGCTCCACAGGTGCTGATCGAGCTGGATGCCCGCCTGGTCAACCCCGACAGCCGGCGCATCTACGTCAGCCACAGCTTCCTGATCCAGCAACCGGTAACCAGCACCCAGATCGCCGATGTGGTCGAAGGCTACGGCCAGGCGACCGAGGAACTGGCCAGTCAACTGTTGAGCTGGACCAGACAGCAGCTGGCGGCGATTCCCAACAAGTAGCGCACCAACCTCGTTGGCATCGACGCTGGGCAGACTCACAGCAACAGATACAGCCAGACCGGCAGGAACACCATCGCCAACAGGGTCTGTAAGGTGATGATACCCGCCATCAGTTGCCCGTTCCCACCCAGCTGGCGCGTCAGCACATAAGCCGTTGGTGCGCAGGGCAAGGCGAAGAACAGCACCAGGATCGCCGTTTCCATGGTTGGCATACCGAGCAGGCTGATCAATAGCCAGGCACAGGCTGGTATCAACAGCAGGCGCACCAGGCTGTTGACCAGCAGGGTACCGGTTTCACCCAGCAGGTTCCGTGGCTCCAGCGCCGCCCCCACGCACAGCAGGCCCAACGGCAGGCTGGCTGACGCGAGCAGACCCAGCAAGCCGTCCAGCCCACCCCGCAGACTACCGCCGGCCAGATTGAACGCAGCGCCCAGCAGGCAGGCCAGGATCAGCGGGTTCTTCAACAGGGCGAACAGCCAGGAACGGGCCGACACCGCGCCCTGCGCTGTCAGAGCATGCACCGACAGGATATTCACCAGCGGCACGCTGATGGCCAGCAGCACCGCAAACAGCGCCAGCCCCTCACTACCGAAGATGGCGGCCACCGCAGCCAGCCCGATATAGGTATTGAAGCGCAAGGAGCCCTGCACCAATACCCCGAAGCGTGATGCCGGCCAGCCACGCAGGCGCCGCAGCAGCAACAGGGCAATCCATGCTGCAGCGAATACCACTCCCAGCCCGAGCATCAACCGGGGCAAGGCGGCACTGTCCAGCGGGGCATTGGCCAGGCTGTTGAACAGCAGCGCCGGGAACAGGATGAAGTAGTTGATCCGCTCCGCTCCCGGCCAGAATTCGGCATTCGGAAAACCCCAGCGGCGCAACACATGACCAGCGAGGATCAGGGCGAACAACGGCCAGAGGGAGGCTAGTAGTTGACTCATGGGGTATCCATTTCAGGAAGGCAGCCGAAGGTTACCCGAGGGGCATCGATGCTGCCAGCCTGGCAGTAGCTTGCAACAGCCTCTCAGAAGAATGGCCGCAAGCTCAACTCGGTACCGAGCACCATGAGCAGCAGCAGAAAACACTGGCGGAAACGCTGGGGGCTGATCCGCATACGGATTTTCTGGCCGAGCCACATGCCAACTACCGAGGGAATCACGGCCAACAGCGACAGGCCCACCTGATCGAGATGAAATACGCCATGGACGAACAGACCGCCCGCGAGCGCAAGAGTGGAGATAGTGAAAGACAGCCCCAGCGCCTGCACCAGCTCATCCCTGTCCAACCGCAGCGCTTGCAGATAGGGAACCGCTGGCATGACGAAGACCCCGGTGGCACCGGTAATGATGCCAGTGAGCAGCCCCACCACGGGGGATAACCAGGGTTCGATACGCAGCGATACCGCCAGTGTCGGCGAGACCAGGGCATATCCGGCATAGAGTACCAGCGCGAGACCCAGGGCAAATCCAGACCAGAGCGGATCGACCCGCGCCAGCAATGCCGTACCCCCTACCGTGCCCAGCACGATACCCAACATCATTGACCATAGCCGGCGCAGCAGGCCCGACATGAACGAGCCGGAAAACATCTGCCATACGTTGGTCACCAGCGAAGGGATCACCAGCGTCGCCGCGGCCATTGCCGGCGCCATGAAAGATCCCAACAGTCCCATGGCGACGGTCGGCAGGCCCATACCCGTGACCCCCTTGACCAGACCTGCACCGAGGAAGATGGACAGCACCAGCGAGAAAAACAGAAAGGATTCATGCATGGCCGTATTGAAGCCACCTGCCTGCCCAAGCACAATAGGGTTTTTCCGGCCGACCCTTCGGTCTGCCCGAAGGGTCAAGAAAGGGTGATGCCATGCGGCCAGATCTTGCCGACCTCCGGCTGTTTCTCTGCATTGTGGACGCTGGCAGCATTACCCAGGGCGCCGCACGCGCCAATCTGGCGCTGGCTTCGGCCAGCGAACGCCTGCGCAATATCGAAGCGGATGCAGGCGTGGCCCTGGTGAAGCGCCAACCCCGCGGGGTCGTCACTACCGAAGCAGGCGAAGCGCTGGCTCACCATGCACGTCTGATCCTGAGTCAACAGCAGGTGCTCAAAGGCGAGCTCAGGGACTTTGCCCTGGGCACCCGGGGCACACTGCAGCTGTATGCCAACACCGCCGCAATGACAACCTTCCTGCCATCCCGGCTCGCGCCCTGGCTGGCCGAACGGCCAGACCTGCATGTCAGGCTGCATGAACGCACCAGTGCTGAAATCGTGCGCCTCATTACCGCGGGGCAGGCCGAGGCGGGACTCGTCTCCAATGCTGTCCATGCACAGGATCTGCAATTGCATCCGCTGGCAAAAGACCATCTGGTGCTGATCGTCCCCCCAGACCACCGCCTTGCATCGCGCAACGAGGTACAGCTGACCGACGTCCTCCATGAGCCCTTCGTCGGCTTGGCGTCCGGAAACGCACTGCAGGATCACATCGACCAGCATGCCCGCACCGCCGGCCATGCGTTGACGCTGCGTATCCGCATGAAAACCTTCGAAGGACTATGCAACATGGTTGCACATGGCGTCGGCCTGGGTATCTTGCCGCAGCGCATGGCGACCCGCTACCAGCGGCGGCACGGCTATCACATGGTGACCTTGGCCGATGATTGGGCGCGCCGGCAACTTTGCGCCTGCTTCCGTGATTGGCAGGCGCTTTCGCCGCCGCTGCGGAGTCTGCTGGAACACCTGGGAGTCGATGCCGGCACGGATTGTGGGAGCCGCGCCTCGCGGCGATGAGGGCTTGCCGAACACTCTGGCGGCTGGCCGACCGCTTCGCGCCGAGGCGGCGCTCCCACCGTTGTCCCTACCAGTGGTGTTGCCAGAGCATCAGTCGGGGACGCCCCAGGCTGCGTCCGCATCCGCCTGCATCAGCGCCCGGCCCTGCTCCTGGAAGCGCTGGTGCTCTGCTGCCGGTACCAGCGAACCGCCGGTACTCCATAGTACGTGGGTAGCCTCGGCGAGATTGCGGTCCAGGCTGTGGCGGGCCAGAAAGGCCTGTCCGGCCTCGCTGCGCAGCAGCCAGTTCGGCCCACTGAAGCCTGCGGCAGCGGACGGCTCGATCAACACACCCTCAGTCTCATGAAAGCGCAAAGCATCAACGAACAACCTCTCGTCCGCCACGCTGAACACCCCTGCCAGCATGTCGCGCATCAGTGGCGCCACCAGTGGCGAAGCCAGGCCAACCGCCAGACCATCCGCCTCAGTGCGATTATCCAGGCCGATATCGTAGACCGACAATGGCGTACTCCTATCGCTGGCCAATTGCACCAGCATGCAGGGCGAGGCCACGGGCTCAGCGAAGAAGCAGTGAACATGCTCGCCAAACTGGTGCTTCAAACCGTAGGTAATACCACCCGGGGCACCACCTACTCCGCAGGGCAGATAGACGAATAACGGGTGCTTCGCATCGACCGGCCTGCCGGCCTGAGCCAATTGCATGGCCAGCTCTTGAGCGCTGGCCGCATAGCCCATGAATAGCGCCGCCGAGTGCTCGTCATCGACGAAATAGCCATAGGGGTCCTGCTCGGCCTGCTCACGCCCGGCCTGCACGGCCCTGGCATAATCGCCGGCATGCTCGATGACCTCGATGCCACGGGCACGCAGGCGATCCTTCTTCCATTGCTTGGCATCGGCGGACATATGCACAACCGCGTGAAAGCCCAGCGCTTTGGCGATCTGTCCTATCGACAACCCCAGATTACCGGTACTGCCTACCGCAACGGTGTAGCGGGAGAAAATGTTGTGGGCTTGCGCACTATCCAGAGCCGGCAAGGCCGAGCCAAGTTCGCTGTTCTCCTGCAGCAGGCGCTCGGCAAGACAGAGCACTTCGTGAAAGCCACCGCGCGCCTTGACCGAGCCCGCCACCGGCAGATCGTGGTCGGCCTTGACGAACCAGCTACCCGCATCATCACCTTCCGGTAACAGCACCTCGCGCAAGCGCGGCACGGACAACAGCGGAGAACTAACCTGGCCGTGGGAACGGGAAAGCTCGCTGAACAGGTTGCCCAGTACCTTTGCATGACGCACCAGACGATCGTGCGCCTGCGCGGGAGAACCAGCCTCCTCGGGCAAGACCACAGCAGACCTGAGCTGGTAGTGTGGGTTGCACCACAAGGTGGGCGTACGATCCTGCAATGCCTGCAGAAGTTGGTCAGAAATACCGCTGGCACTAGAATTATTCATACTGACTCCTCGTATAGTCGGCTGAAGTAGTCGCTTTACTGGGTCCATTATTTTTTATGACCCCAGGCGGAACAAGCGATGATTACTCACCAACCCATTAGCCAGGCTTAATGCTCATGACCCTATCGACACCTTTATTGGGCGCCCTGCGCTGCTTTGATGTGGCGGCGCGGTACTGCAATTTCACCCACGCCTCCACTGAACTGCACCTGACGCCCAGCGCGGTCAGCCAGCAGATCCGCCAGCTCGAACAGAATCTCGGACAGGCGCTGTTCGTACGTCAGCCGCGCGGCCTTGCCCTGACACCCTTCGGGCTACGCTTGCAGCAGGTCACCAGCGAGCCACTGTCGCGCCTGGCTCAGGGAATAGAGGCGCTGCGCCATGCTGCAGACCCGCTGCAGGTGACCTGCTCCTCTTCTTTCGCCATGCTCTGGTTGATGCCCAGGCTGCCACGGCTGCATCGCAGCCACCCCGAACTGGAAATCAAGCTGATCGCCGAGTTCCAGAATGTAGACCGGCAAGGCCTGCAGGCCAGCGGCACACACTGCGCTATCCGCTACGACCCGATAGCCTACCGCGATCTGCAGGCCGTGGACCTCATGCCGGAAACGCTGATGCCGGTCGCCAGCCCACGCTACCTGGCAAGCCACGGCAGCCTGGACACACCGGCGCAGCTTGCAGGCCATACACTGCTGCACGATGCCAATGCGTGGGATGACGCCGCCTCAGGGGTGGAATGGCAACTGTGGCTGGATGAAGTGTGGGGCGCAGCGCCAGGCCAACCGGCGGCAGGTCAGCAGCATTTCAATCTATCCACACTGGCACTGGCCGCAGCACGCAATCATCAAGGCGTTGCCATGGGCAGGGCAGCGCTGATAAGTGAGGATCTACAGGCTGGCACACTGGTAGCTGCACACCCACGCCAGATACGCTCATCAGCGCGTTATGTCTTCCTCAGCACTCACGGGCAGGACCCGCGGGTGAAAGTTCTGCTGGATTGGCTGATCGAGGAGTGTCATCAGTTTCAGGCCACGGCATAGCAGGCTGCGGTAAGTACCAGAATCTTCATGTGCCCTCCTCGATGAAGCGGTTAGAAATCGAATCTCAGGGAAGCGGTGGCGTTGCGTGGCGTGCCATACCACCCGCGTGCACTGATCGCGGTGTAGTAATGCTCATCGAAAATATTGTTGAGGTTCAGCGCCGCCGTCACATTCGGTGTCACAGCGTACTGCGCCATCAGATCCACCAGGGTGTAGTCGTCCTGCCTGAAGGTCTCACCGTTGGGACCGGCGCTCCGGTAGTATTCCGCCCCCTGCCAGCGCACGCTGCCCCCCACTTTCAGGTTATCGAGCGATGCAATGCGGTAACTGGTGAACAGCTTGAACGTATCGCGTGGTACTTCCGTCAGCATGCGAACATCATTCGAGTCCTCGATCTCGGCATAGGTATAACTTGCCGCCACTTGCCAGGCTGGCAATACTTCCCCAGCCACTTCAACCTCGAACCCACGTGTTTTCGTCCCGGACTCGGCGCGGTAAGCCTGGCTTCCGTCCGGCGCCGGATTATCACCATCTGGCACAGCCAGATTGTCCTGGCGAACTTCAAAGATGCTGAAGGCGGTTGTCAGGCGCTTGTCCCACAATTCACCCTTGATCCCCAGCTCGTAGTTCTCGCCCTCTTCCGGATCGAGATAACTCCCATTGCGGTCTATACGGTCCGACGGATTGAATATCGTGGTGTAGCTCGCATACGCCGACCAGTCCTCCGACAGGTCATATACCAAGCCAATATATGGCGTCACCACGCCATTCTTTTCCCGCGCCGTGCGGCTGACATCGCCTGTTGACAGGCTGCGTGACACTTCATCACTCTGCCAGTCGATAACACGTACCCCGGTAATCAACGAGGCGGCATCCGACAGGCTCCATCGGGTGGAGGCAAGCAACGCGGTCTGCCTTTCATCGAGAGCGCTCACACTGGAGCGGGTGTGGATTGCACTTGGGATGGGCAGCGAGCCGTCCCAGGTATGGATGTTATCGATGGGCTGTATCGTCCATAGTGGATAACCGTAACTCCTGTGATACGCCTTGTAATGACTGGCCCCCAGATACAGATCGTGCTCCCGACCCAACAGGGTGAAGCCATTTGATGCCGACAGGTCGAAGGAGGTCTGCCTCGGCTCACCTGCCCAGCGGCCACTCCAGGTGGAAATCCCGCTACCATCCGGGTTGACGGTGCCACTGGCGGCCGTGGCGAACGCATCATCGTACGAACGACGGCTGTGCTCAGCATTGAGTTTTACCAACCAACCGTTATCAAAGGCATGTTCCAGGCCGGCGAACAGTGTTTTGCCGTCCCGTTTGTGATGACTCCAGTCGGCGGCCGAATTGAATGAACGCGACGGCTTGAAATGGCTGCCGTCGGAATTGAACATGGGGAAGCCGTGGTTACCCGCCTCGTCATTGTTCATGTCCTGGTACTCCGCGCCCAGGGTCAGCATGGTCTGCTCGGTGATATCCCATTCCAGGATACCGTAGGCCACCTGCCGATCCAGGGACTGGCGGTCGATATGGCTGTGGCCTTCCTGATAGGCCGTGACAAACCGGCCACGTACATTGCCACTGTCCGACAGGCTGGAGGACACATCCAGTTCGGCGCGATAGTTGTCCCATGAGCCCGCTTTCAAGGTGATGGAGCGCTGTGTCTCGCGGGTGGGCTTCTTGCGTATCAGGTTGATTGTCGCTCCGGGATCACCCACGCCAGACATCAGCCCTGTCGCCCCCCGTACGACTTCAACCCGGTCATAGGTCACCGTATCGGCCAGATCTTCCCGGAAACCATAGCTATCGGCGCGGTTCACCCCATCGACCTGAATGCTTCTGACAGCGAAACCACGCACATAGATGCTGTTGCTGTCGCTGCCCGCCGGCCCCATGCTGTTGACGACGACACCGGGAGTTCGCTCCATCACCTCGGTAATGTCATTCAGGTTGCCGTCTTCTATCTGCTGCCGGGTGATCACGCTCACCGACTGCGGGGTTTCACGCAGAGTCAGGCTCAGGCCCGTCGCGCTTCGGCCCGGGCCGGTTGCCGCATAGGAATCCACCCCTTCGGTCGTTGCCGCTGACGAACTCGCCAGCACCGTCACCGACGGCAGCGTCTTCACATCATCCTGGCTGGCCAATTCGATCGTCACCGAGTGGTCACCAGTGAAGCGCATCGCCAGACCACTGCCTGCCAGCAAATGCTCCAATGCCTGGGCAATGGTGTAACTACCGTGCAGAGCCGGCGCCATATGGTCAAAGGTGGACTGCTCGGTATAGAGCACCTGCAGGCCAGTCACAGCGGAAAGATCAGCGATTGCCTGGGGCAACGGCTTGGCGGGAATGTCGAATCGATAAGTCTGCTGCGCCTGGGCCGCAACCTGGCTGACATCCGCCGCCTGCGCCAGCACAGGTGTCGCCGGCGCCATCACCAAAGGCAGGGCCAAGGCGATGGCGGTCGCCAGGATACTGTGCTGGCCAAGTCCCCTGACTGCCTGAATATCTGCTCTTTTCACGCTGTTTATGCCTCGTCTTATTAGGTTCCCCGAACCAACCTGATAACGCTTCCGGTTCGCATCTATGGGTAAGACGTAACAGCGCGGAACAATCCCCCAGTCCGGATCAAAACTTTTTGCTCATACCTGATCCGTCAATCAGCGGATGAGGACAAGATAATCGGTCAGGTGGGTACGCTGAATGGGCAGGGTGCTGGCAATGACCTCCAGAGCGGCATCGGGGTCATCGGTAGAGAAGATGCCGCTGACCTTGAGACTATTCAGCTCCTGGCTGGTGATCAGAATCCGGCCCTGTCGATGGCGGTTGAGGGTACTCACCACCTCCGCCAGCGGCGTGTTGTAGAACACCAGTTGCCCGCGCAGCCAGGCAGCGACCGAAGTGCGATCGAAAGACGCCGGGGCGCTGATGTGGTCAGCGGCCAGCGTGGCCTGCTGGCCGGGCTCAAGCACCACCGGCGCATCATCCGACGTCCCCGACAGCCGCAGCTCCACCCGGCCTTCATCCAGGCTGACAATGGCGGCATCCGCGGCCAGGCGCAGGTTGAACCGGGTACCAGTCACCCTCACCACACCGGCGCGGGTACTGACGATGAAGGGCCGTTTATCGGTGGATGCCACATCGAACCAGGCCTCCCCTTTCAACAAGCGAACCCGACGCTCCCGGGCATCGTATTCCATGGCCAGGGCACTGTCGGTGTTAAGGGTAATGGAGCTGCCATCATCCATGTCGATGATCGCCTCTTCACCCACGGCCGTGATGTAGTCGCTTTGCCACTGGATGACCCAGTCCTGCTGCCAGCCGAGGATGGCGAATACCGCCAGCACCAGACAGGCAGCCGTGGCCAGATTCCTTGCAGCCCTGCGGAAACGGCGTTTTGCCAGTTGCTGCGGGACGGCGGACTCTGCCATCACCTGCTCTACCGGAACTTGCAGCGCGCCCCAAAGCGCCTCCATCTCGGCAAATGCCTGCCGATGGCGGGCATCGCTCAACAACCACTGGCTGAAGTCCGCGCGTAATCTGCGTTCACCGGCCGATCCGGACGCCACCTCACGCAGCCGCGCCTGCCAGATGGCGGCATCTTCGAGTAGAGCTTCGGGCAGTTCATCCATTGGCTTACAGGTATCACTGGTCATGAGTTTTCTGCCTCCCAGAAACAGGGCGGCAGTGGCAGACTCTGAAAAATACTGGCCGTTGTGAAATAAGACGAGTGGGGGAAGCCTTTTCCCCCAGTCTGTTTGCAAACCACCGCATCAGAGTCCGCGCCCCACTTCCCTCAGACGCGTCCGGCAATGCAACATGGCCCTGGCGATGTGCTTTTCAACGGTTTTGCTGGAGATCGACAGCTGCACGGCAATCTCCCGCATGGTCAGGCCGTGCCTGCGGTAGAGCAGAAATACCTCCCGACATTTATCCGGCAACTCACGCACAGCAGCGTTGAGTGCAAGCAGCTCCTGCTGGGAAATAACGCTTTCCAGGGGATCGGGAGCCTGGCCGACCAGCTCCGCTTCCTGCGTCGCAGTGCCATCCCCCGGTTCACCTTCGGCGCAGCGCCGTACCCGCTCCCAGACCTGGTGACGGCGCACATGATCGACCGCCAGGTTGCCCGCCATGCGGTAGAGATAGGCGCGGGGGTTGTCCGGCAGTGCAGTGCTGGTGGCATTGGCACGAATCCAGGTTTCCTGCACCACGTCTTCAGCCAACGAGGACGAGCCGGTCCGCCGGCGAATAAACTGCCGGAGATCCTCGTAATAGGCCTCCACGGCTTGGGATAATGAGGTGAACCTGGGTCTTGTCATTGTTCCAGCTTCGAACGACGAGCCTGCCGCCATGCACCGCCCCTATGGAAAGCATGTGCAGGCGCACCCTCGCAAATGAGAATGCATATACTTTATATTGAGAGGCAACTTCCGGGCAAGCAGGCAAGGCCACGCTTGTCATGTCACCCATCAGAATCGACAAATGCCCACGCCGCTGCTGCGGCTCTCTGCTTCTTGCCCTGAAAAAGGAATAGCCATGAAAAAGATTCTAGCGCTGACAATCGGCATGACGGCCGTGATCGGTCTGGCGGCCTGCAGTACACCTCAGACCACTTCTCATACTTCCGCACAGCAGGGCTCTATGAACGACACAAGCACACTGCAGGCCTATCACTGGACACTGTCCACGGTCACCAGCAAGGACCAGCCTGCTGCTGCAGCCCCGACCGCTGGGAACGGCAAGCCGGTAGTGCTCGACTTCTCCAATCAACGGGTCTCGGTCAGCGGTCTGTGCAACCTGCTCAGCGGCAGCTATGCACTTGAGGATGGCCGTATGACCATCAGCCACATGGTCAGTACGCTCAAGGCCTGCCCGGACAGCCAACTGATGCGCTACGAGCAGCACATTGGCCAACACCTGCCCACTGTGACCAACTGGACCCTCGATAACAGCGCAGCCTCCCCTACCCTGGTCCTGAGCTTCCAAGACGGTACGCAATGGAGCATGCTGGGCGAACCTACCGCCGCCACCCTTTATGGCGGTGAACCCGAACGTATTTTCCTGGAAGTCGCACCCCAGCGTGTGGCCTGCTCTCATCCGCTGATCCCGGATTACCAGTGCCTGCATGTGCGTGAAATCACCTATGATGACCGTGGCATCAAGGTCGATACCGGTGACTGGCAGTATTACTACGGCAGTATCCAGGGCTATGAGCACCAGGCCGGCGTGCGCAACGTGCTGCGTATCAACCGCTACACCCGGAAAAACCCGCCGGCAGATGCCTCCGCCACGGTGGATATTCTGGATATGGTGGTCGAAACCGACACTGTCACACAGCAATAGCAGGCCGCTGACAGAGCCAGAGTCCACAGGACTCTGGCTCATTGCCGCTCTAGAGTCGGGCTTCCTGAAGGTCGAGCTTGCGCACCATGTCGCGGGCCAGTTCATCCGGGATGTGACGGTGACGGGCCAGCCGATACAGTTCATCGCGGGAGGCGCTCAACGCCGCCAGGCGTATCTCACGCTCGATGGACTCCTGCTTTCTCACTAGGCTGGCGTCCACCTCCGGCTGCAGACCACCAGCTGAACGCAGCTGATAGCTTTCCATGACCCGCGCCGCCACATCGGTATACACCTGCGGATCGTCATGCGTTTTATCCCGGGTGTATTCATGCAGGCTCTTTTCAATACTTCTCAATGCCGCCTGGCGCGCCGCCTCATTGGCCAGATCCTCCTTGCGCTGGAGCTCGGTTTCCGGCGCGATTTCCAACCCCTGCAATACCCGCGGCAAGACGATACTGGCCGCCAGCAGCGAAATGATGATTACCGATGCGGCCAGAAAGATCGCCAGGTCGCGTGCCGGAAACGGGCTGCCATCGGCCAGCACCAGCGGCAGGGTCAGAACGCCAGCCATGGTGATGGCGCCACGCACTCCCGCCAGAGACATCGCTGCAATCAGCCGGGCACTGGTCTCGGTCACCGGCCGCTTGCGCATCCGCGCATAGAAGCGGTCGGCCTTCACCCAGACCCACACCCAGGCAAACCGTAGCGCAGCCAATGCCAGGCTGATCGCCAGTGCATAGACAATCAGCCAGGATGGATTATGGTGCCCGGTTTCCTGCACCACCCGCACAGCACCCTCGAGGATCGCCGGCAGTTGCTCACCCAGCAGCACGAACATGATGCCGTTGAGCGTGAACTGCACTGTGTTCCACACTGCGGTGCGCTGCATCCGCGTGGTCGCCATCGCCTTGCCGGACATCTCCACATAGCTCATGGTCACCCCGGCGGATACCGCTGCCAGGATGCCCGAGGCCTGCAGGTGCTCGGCAACGATGTAAGCGCCGAAAGGGATCAACAGGCTGAATAGAATCTGCGCACTGGGCTCCTCACCGAAACGGCGACTGAAGATACTCTTGGCCCAGGTTACCAGCAGGGTAAAGGCAATCCCGAGCAACAGCCCGGCCGTGGCCACCCAGAGAAACGAAGTCATGGCCGCAGTCATGGAAAACACCCCGGTGACCGTGGCAGCCACCGCAAAGCGGAACGCCACCAGGCCACTGGCATCATTGAGCAGCGACTCGCCCTCCAGGATGTGCATGATGCGCTTGGGCATCGGCACCCGCTGGGTAATCGCCGACACCGCCACAGGGTCGGTTGGCGAGACAATGGCGGCCAGCGCGAAAGCCACCGGCAATGGCATGGAGGGGATCATCCAGTGAATCAGAAAGCCCAGGCCTATGACGGTAAAGAACACCAGGCCGAACGCGAGGTGGATGATGGAAAAACGATCCTTCAGCAAACCATCCTTGGGTATCCGCCAGCCATCCAGAAACAGCAAGGGAGGCAGGAACAGCAGGAAGAAGACTTCCGGATTGAGTACTACCCCATGGTCAAAAACCCCGGCAATCAACGCGCCGAGGGCAATCTGCACCAGAGGTAAGGGAATCGCCAGGGGTAACGCACGAATGATCAGGCCGCTGACCATCACCGCCATCAGCATGGCAAGGGATATACCTACCGCATTCACTACCGGTTCTCCGAGCCCTCAGGGAGGGCGTGCAATCTACGGAAACATGGGCCGGGCGGGTTCGCTCCTCACCCTGCAGACCCCGGACCAGCTGCCTGCACGGATAGTTACGTGCCAACTCCCACTCCAGCCCTGAGTCTAGCCCCGACTCTGATTCTGGAGCAGTGTCAACCATGTCCTTGGGGTAAGCAAAACGGAAAATGACCCAATGACAGGAACTGAAAAGGGCGGCCAATGGCCGCCCTTTCAGGTCGCTAACAAACCCCGTCCATTCCGGATGGGGTTTGTCAGCAGTCCAAAGCCCGCAGTGTCGCGGGCTTGCGGTATGTCGTACTGGCCGTTATGCCCCACTACCCTGGTGGATCAGCTTGTCGTACAGCACCCCGTGTTCCAGCACCTTGCCCGCGTCGTCCATGACCCGCATGGCGTCCGCCGAGACTTCGTCGATGACCACCACCTCGCCGTCGACGAAGCCGATTTCGATCTTCATGTCGATCAGGCTGAGCCCCTTGCCCGCCAGGTCCGACTCGACGATACGGCACACCCGGCGGGTGAGTTCCTTGGCCTGCTCCAGGTGCTGCTGGGTAAGCAGGCCCAGGGCAACGATGGTGTCGTCGTTGATCAGCGGATCACCGCGTTCGTCGTCCTTGATGGTGATCTCGACCAGATAGTCGAGGGTACTCACGGTGTCGCCGATATAGTTCTGGTAACGGCGCTGGAAACTGCCCCAGGGCCGGGTGCGGCAGATGAACTCGAGGCCACCCTTGCCGCTGATATCCTTGCCCAGGGGCTCGGCGCGACGGACTTCCATGCTGGCCTGCTCAAGGTCGAGACGCACCAGATGGGTAGGGATGCCAGCGGCGTGGAGACAGTTGAAGAAATGCTCGGTCATGGCGAGAGACTTGCGGCCCTTGCCTTCGACCTGACCGATGACGGTGTTGGCACCCGGGTCGATGACGCCGTCCTCGCCGGTGACATCGTCCTTGAAAACGAGGAGGATATTGTCATTCGGCAGGGCGTACAGGTCCTTGGTCTTGCCGGAATAGATCTTTTCGCTGGCGGTCATCGGTTTACTCGCTGTTGGTTTCAATATCCCCTTTGGGGGTAAAGACGGGGCACCGGAGCGCCCCGCTGCTGCAACTCACTCCCACTCAATGGTCGCCGGCGGCTTGCTGGAGATATCGTAGGTAACCCGTGACACCCCACTTATTTCATTGATGATCCGGTTGGATACCAGCTCCAGGAACTCGTAGGGCAGGTGTGCCCAGCGGGCGGTCATGAAGTCGATGGTTTCCACCGCGCGCAGGGCGATGACCCACTCGTAGCGGCGGGCGTCACCGACCACGCCGACCGACTTGATCGGCAGGAACACGGCGAAGGCCTGGCTGGTCTTGTGGTACAGGTCGGCCTTGCGCAGTTCCTCGATGAAGATATGGTCGGCGCGGCGCAGGATGTCGGCGTATTCCTTGCGCACTTCGGCGAGGATACGTACGCCCAGGCCCGGGCCGGGGAACGGGTGGCGGTAGACCATGTCGTAGGGCAGGCCCAGCTCCAGGCCGATCTTGCGTACTTCATCCTTGAACAGCTCGCGCAGCGGTTCGACCAGCTCGAAGGCCAGGTCTTCCGGCAGGCCGCCGACGTTGTGGTGCGACTTGATCACGTGGGCCTTGCCGGTCTTGGCGCCGGCCGATTCGATCACGTCGGGGTAAATGGTGCCCTGGGCGAGGAATCTGACATCCTGCAACTTGGTGGCTTCCTCGTCGAACACCTCGATGAAGGTGCGGCCGATGATCTTGCGCTTGGCTTCCGGGTCGGTGACGCCGAGCAGGCGCGAGAGGAACTTGTCTTCGGCGTTGGCGCGGATCACCTTGACGCCCATGTTCTCGGCGAACATGGCCATCACCTGCTCCCCTTCGTGCAGACGCAGCAGGCCGTTGTCGACGAACACGCAGGTCAGCTGGTCGCCGATGGCGCGGTGCAGCAGCGCGGCGACCACCGAGGAGTCGACGCCGCCGGACAGGCCCAGCAACACCTTGGCATCACCGACCTGGGCGCGCACGTTGGCGATGGCGTCCTCGACGATGTTGGCCGGGGTCCACAGTGCCTGGCAGCCACACAGTTCGAGCAGGAAGCGCGACAGGATACGCAGCCCTTGCTTGGTGTGCGTCACCTCGGGGTGGAACTGCACGCCATAGAAGCGCCGGGCGTCGTCGCCCATGGCGGCGATGGCACAGCTCGGCGTGCTGGCCAGCACCTTGAAGCCCTCCGGCAGCTCGATGACCTTGTCACCGTGGCTCATCCACACATCCAGGGTCATCACACCATCGTCGGCGACCGCATCCTCGATACCGTCGAGGAAGCTGCTCTTGCCGACCAGGTCGACGCAGGCATAGCCGAATTCGCGCTCGTCGCTACCCTGCACCTTACCGCCCAACTGGGTGGCCATGGTCTGCATGCCGTAGCAGATGCCCAGTACCGGCACATCCAGTTCGAACACCACTTGCGGCGCCCGCGGGCTGCCGTGCTCGGTGACCGACTCCGGGCCACCGGCGAGGATGATGCCCCTAGGCGCAAAGGCGCGGATCGCTTCCGGCTCCATATCCCAGGCGTGAATCTCGCAATAGACGCCGATTTCCCGGACCCGCCGGGCGATCAGTTGGGTGTACTGGGAACCGAAGTCCAGGATCAGGATGCGGTGAGCGTGAATGTCATGGGACATGGACTTTCCTTCGGAAAGAGCTTGGAGTTGAAAGCCGGAAGCTGGAAGCAGAGGCCCGAAGTTTGCACTTCCGGCCTCCAACCTCCAGCTCCCGGCACCTGTTCAGAGGGTCGCTCAACTGACCCGATAGTTCGGCGCTTCCTTGGTGATCTGCACGTCATGCACATGCGACTCACTCATGCCGGCACCGGTGATGCGAACAAACTCGGGCTTGGTGCGCATTTCATCGATGCTGGCGCAGCCGGTGTAACCCATGGCCGCCCGCAAGCCGCCCATCAACTGGTGAATGATCGCCGCCAGAGCACCCTTGTAGGCCACCCGCCCTTCGATACCCTCGGGCACCAGTTTCTCGGCACCGCCGGTGGAGTCCTGGAAGTAACGGTCGGCCGACCCGCCGCCGGCATTGGCCATGGCACCCAGCGAACCCATGCCCCGATAGGCCTTGTAGGAGCGGCCCTGGAACAGTTCGATCTCACCTGGTGCCTCTTCGGTACCGGCGAACATGGAGCCCATCATCACCACCGAGGCACCAGCGGCAATCGCCTTGGCCAGGTCACCGGAGAAGCGGATGCCACCATCGGCGATCAGCGGTACGCCGGTATCCTTGAGTGCCGCGGCCACATCGGCGATCGCGGAAATCTGCGGCACGCCGACACCGGCAACGATACGGGTGGTGCAGATGGAGCCTGGACCGATACCGACCTTGACCGCGTCGGCACCAGCGGCGACCAGCGCCAGCGCGGCGGCGCCAGTGGCGATGTTACCGCCCACCACCTGAATCTGCGGGAAGGTCTGCTTGACCCAGCGTACCCGGTCGATCACGCCCTTGGAGTGACCGTGGGCGGTATCCACGATGACCACATCGACGCCGGCCTTGACCAGCGCGGTGACCCGCTCCTCGGTTTCCGCACCGGTGCCCACTGCCGCGCCCACGCGCAGACGGCCCTGCTCGTCCTTGCTGGCCAGCGGATAGGCCTTGGCCTTCTCGATGTCGTTGACGGTCATCATGCCCTTGAGGCGGAAATTGTCGTCCACCACCAGAACCCGCTCGATGCGGTGCTTGTGCAGCAGCTTGCGTACTTCGCTGGTGGAGGAACCTTCCTTGACCGTGACCAGGCGCTCCTTGGGGGTCATCACGTCGCGCACGCGGGCATCCATACGGGTCTCGAAACGGATGTCGCGGGAGGTGACGATACCCACCAGGTCGTCGTTGTACAGCACCGGCACACCGGAAATGTTGTTCTGGTGGGTCAGCTCGAACAGCTCGGCAACCGCCGCATCGGCCTCGATGGTGATCGGGTCCTTGACCACGCCGGACTCGAACTTCTTGACCTTGCGTACTTCGTTGGCCTGCTGCTCGATGGTCATATTCTTGTGAATGATGCCGATACCGCCTTCCTGGGCCATGGAAATGGCCAGACGGGCTTCAGTCACGGTGTCCATCGCCGCCGAGACCAGGGGCATGCTCAACTCGATCCCGCGGGTCAGGCGAGTGTTGAGACAGACGTCCTTGGGCAGCACATCGGAATAACCGGGCACCAGCAGAATGTCATCGAAAGTAAGGGCTTCTTGGCGAATACGCAGCATAGCGGGAGCTCCCGAGCGGGAAAAATGGAAGCGCGCCATTATACCCATCCAGCGGGCGGTACTCAATTGGAATCAATCGAACAAGGGAATTATTCCTGCGCCCGCGAACTGCTACCATGCACGCATGAACAACGACGACACCATCTTTCAACGACTGGGCGCGGAACGCGAAGTGCTCACCGTGAGCCAGCTCAATGCACGGGCGCGCAACCTGCTGGAGGAAGTCTTCCCGCGGGTCTGGGTGGAGGGCGAGCTGTCCAACCTGGCGCGGCCCTCCTCCGGGCACCTGTATTTCACCCTCAAGGACAGTGGCGCCCAGGTGCGCTGCGCGCTGTTCCGCCAACATGCCGCGCGCATTCGCCTGCAGTTGCGCGACGGCCTGCTGGTCCGGGCCCGGGGGCGGGTCAGCCTGTATGAGGGACGCGGCGACTACCAGATGATCCTCGATGCCCTGGAGCCGGCCGGCGATGGCGCCCTGCGCCAGGCCTTCGAAGCGCTCAAGGCCAGACTGCAGGCCGAGGGGCTGTTCGCCACCGAGCGCAAGCGGGCGCTGCCCTCGCACCCGACCCGTATCGGCGTGATCACCTCACCCAGCGGCGCGGCAGTGCGCGACATCATCAGCGTATTCGGCCGCCGCGCGCCCTTCATCGAGCTGGTCATCAGCCCGACCGCGGTACAGGGCCGCGAGGCCGCACCACAGATAGTACGAGCCCTGGAGCGCGCCGACCGGGCCGGTTTCGATGCCCTGATCCTGGCCCGTGGCGGTGGTTCACTGGAGGATCTGTGGCCGTTCAACGAGGAGCAGGTAGCCCGCGCCGTCGCCGCCTGCCGCACACCGATCATCAGTGCCGTCGGCCATGAGACCGATGTCTCGATCAGCGATTTCGTCGCCGACGTGCGCGCGCCCACGCCCTCGGCCGCCGCCGAGCTGCTCAGCCCGGACACCCAGGCCATGTTGGCTCAGTTGCAGCGCTATCACCGGCAGCTGCAGCAATGCATGAAGGTACGCCTGGGGCGCGAGCACCTGCGCCTGGACAACCTGCGCCGCCGCCTGCGCCACCCGGGCGAGCGACTGGCCCAGCAGGCACAGCGGCTGGATGAGCTGGAGATGCGCCTGCAACGCGCCTGGCGGCATCGCCTGGAACAGCGCCAGCAGCGGCTAGCCCATCTGCGCGGCCGTCTGCAGCATCAGCACCCGGAACGTCTGCTGGGCATGCTGCAGGAGCGCCTCGGCCAGTTGCAGCAGCGCCTGCCCCGGGCTATCGAGGTGCAGATGCAACAGCGCCGGCAACGCCTGGAAAGCGCCGTTCAGAGTCTGCACCTGATCAGCCCGCTGGCAACCCTGGGGCGCGGCTACAGCATTTTGCTGGACCAGCAGGGCAAGGCCATTCGCAGCCAGCACGAAACCCGACCCGGCCAGCAACTGGAAGCACGCCTGGGCGAGGGCAAGCTGCAATTGCGCGTCGAGGCGCAGCAGCCGCATACACTGCCCCTCGGGGTGTAACGCCCCGGTCCGCGTTCGAGCGCTACACCTGCGAGCTGGCCGGCGGCATCGGCGTGGCTGGCAGACCGCTGTCGTCGAGCGGGCGCTCGACAACCCGAGAACCTGTGCCCCCCTGGGGGGTCATACCGTCGTGGATTACGGGTTTGCCGTCAGTCTTTGCTAGGATGGGTCCGCGCTTCGCCTGGGGCGCGTCCATTCATCAACCCAATGGAACGTTATGGAATCGCAATACAACGACGTCATCAACTGGCTGGAACATTATCCCCAGCTGTATACGCTCATCGCTCTCACCGCCCTGATCCTCGGCGCCTGGATCGCCAACTGGATCGTCAAACGCATTCTGATCCGCGGGCTCATGCATCTGCTGCGCGCCACGCCGATAGGCCAGGATAACGCGCTGCATGACTCCAAGGTGGTGTCGCGGCTGGCCAACATTGTCCCGGCATTGATCCTGTCCATAGGTATCGGCGTAGTGCCGGGGCTGCCCGAGACACTGGTCACCATAGTGCGCAATGTCTGCGGGGCCTTCATCATCCTCACAGTGGCACTGGCCATCACCCATACCCTGACGCTGATCAACACCCTGTACGAGCGCCGGCCCAAGGCACGCCTGAAGCCGATCAAGGGCTATATCCAGGTGGTCAACATCGTCATCTACTCGATCGCCGCGATCCTGATCATCGCCACCCTGATCGACCGTTCGCCGCTGATCCTGCTGTCCGGCCTGGGTGCCATGGCCGCGGTACTCATGTTGATCTTCCAGGACACGCTGTTGTCGCTGGTGGCCAGCATCCAGATCAACTCCAACGACATCGTCCGCGTCGGCGACTGGATCGAGATGCCGGCGCTGAGCGCCGATGGCGACGTGATCGATATCGCCCTGCATACCGTCAAGGTGCAGAACTGGGACAAGACCATCACCACCATTCCCACCAAGCGCCTGATCAGCGACCCGTTCAAGAACTGGCGCGGCATGCAGGAGTCCGGCGGCCGGCGCATCAAGCGCAGCATCATGCTCGACCAGCAGAGCGTGCATTTCCTGGATCAGGACGAGTGTCATCACCTGCAGCGCTTCCGCCTGCTGGATGACTACCTGAAGGAAAAGCAGACCGATATCGATGACTGGAACCGCAAGCTCGAAGAGGCCGGCAAGGAGCCGGTCAATACCCGGCGCATCACCAACCTGGGTACCTTCCGCGCCTATGTGGAGCGCTATCTGCGCAGCCATCCGGGCATTCACCAAGAAATGACCCTGATGGTTCGCCAGCTTGCCCCAACCCCGGAAGGCCTGCCACTGGAGCTGTACTGCTTCACCAACACCGTGGCCTGGGTCGGTTACGAGGGTATCCAGGGCGATATCTTCGACCACCTGTTGTCGATCCTGCCGGAGTTCGGACTGCGGGTATACCAGCAGCCCAGTGGCCAGGACATGCGCGAGTTCGGCAGCGCCAGCCAGCCACAGCAACAGGCCGGCGTGAGTTCGCTTGGTTGAAGTACCTGCGGCGCACCCTGACAAGTGCGCCGCTTTCTGCCGCGGGATCGGCAAAAAAGCCCCATCAGCGCAACGAAAACCCGCAAGACACCCACAAAGCGATGCAATATTGCTTTTTTACAAGACTTGTTGCCATAAAACCCGCACAGTCGTAAAGTTTTCAGCATGAAAACGTCACATACCCTCATCACCCTTCGGCAGCATGCCTGCCTCTGCCTGGTCAGCCGGCGACTGCGTCACTGACGCTCCTTCCTTCGTCTGCCCGATTTTTCCGGCCCCGGTGGCCCCTTGAATACAGATACAGAACAGGATTTTCGCCATGAGCATGCTCCGTGACCCGTCCAGCAAGTACCGTCCATTCACTCCCATTGCCCTACCCGACCGCACCTGGCCGGACAAGATCATCGACCGGGCACCGATCTGGCTGTCCACCGACCTGCGCGATGGCAACCAGTCGCTGATCGAGCCGATGGATGCCGACAAGAAGATGCGTTTCTTCAAGTGCCTGGTGGCCGTGGGCATGAAGGAAATCGAAGTGGGCTTTCCGTCCGCCTCGCAGACCGATTTCGACTTCGTGCGCGAGTTGATCGAGGGTGATCATATTCCCGATGACGTGACCATTCAGGTGCTGACCCAGGCGCGTGACGATCTGATCGAGCGCACCTTCGAATCGCTCAAGGGCGCCAAGCAGGCCATAGTGCACTACTACAATGCCTGCGCACCGGCCTTCCGCCGTATTGTCTTCAATCAGGACAAGGCCGGGGTCAAGGCCATCGCCGTGGCCGCCGGCAAGACCATCAAGCGCCTGGCCGATGCCACGCCGGAAACCCGCTGGGGCTTCGAGTATTCACCCGAGGTGTTCAGCTCGACCGAAACCGATTTTGCCGTCGAAGTGTGCAACGCGGTGCTCGGCGTGTTCCAGCCGACCCCGCAGAACAAGCTGATCCTCAACCTGCCGGCAACCATCGAGTGCGCCACGCCGAACAATTATGCCGACCAGATCGAGTGGTTCGGCCGGCATATCGACCGCCGCGACAGCGTGCTGATCAGCGTGCACACGCACAATGACCGTGGCACCGGCGTAGCCGCCTCGGAGCTGGCGGTGATGGCCGGTGCCGACCGCGTCGAGGGCTGCCTGTTCGGCAATGGCGAGCGCACCGGCAACGTCTGCCTGGTCACTCTGGCGCTGAACCTGTACACCCAGGGCGTCGACCCGCAACTGGACTTCTCCGATATCGACGCCGTGCGCAAGGTGGTCGAGGATTGCAACGAGTTGCCGGTGCACCCACGCCATCCCTATGCCGGCGACCTGGTGCATACCGCCTTCTCCGGCTCGCACCAGGATGCGATCCGCAAGGGCTTCGCCCAGCAGGACCCGAACGGTGTCTGGGAAGTGCCCTATCTGCCGATCGACCCGGCGGATATCGGTCGCAGCTACGAGGCGGTGATCCGGGTTAACAGCCAGTCCGGCAAGGGCGGTATCACCTTCCTGCTGGAGCAGGAATACGGCATCAGCATGCCACGACGCCTGCAGATCGAGTTCAGCCAGGTGGTGCAGGGAGAGACCGACCGCCTGGGCCTGGAGATGACCGCGCAGCAAATCCATGAACTGCTCGATCGCGAGTACCTGCAGGCCACCAGCCCCTATGCGCTGATTCGCCATCGTCTGCAGGAGGAGAACGGCACCAGTGCGGTGGATGTGGAAGTGCTCAGCGCCGGCAATACCCTGCACTGGCGCGGCATTGGCAAGGGTCCGCTGGAGGCGCTGGTCGCCGGTCTGCCGGTGGGCGTGGAGATCATGGATTACCATGAGCACGCCATCGGCTCGGGCAGCAACGCCAAGGCTGCAGCCTATATCGAGATCCGCCTGGAAAATGGTCGCCCGCTGCACGGCATCGGTATCGACGAGAACCTGACCACCGCCAGCTTCCGCGCCCTGTTCAGCGCGCTGAACCGGGCCAAGCGCCAGGCCGAGGCACAGGCGGCCTGAGCCAGCCGGCAGCCGGTCCATGATCCTGACGGGTCATGGACCGGCGCGGTGTCATTCTTCCTCAGCCAACTCGCCGGGCGATTCCACGCCCCACAGCAGGCGACACCCCAGCACTACCCCGCCCAGCATATAGCCAAGCCCGCCCCAGGCAGCCATGAGCACCCCGCCGAAGCGTTGGTCTTCCAGTTGCTCGAAACCGAACGCGCCCAGGCACAGGTCCGCCGGATAGATGAGCCTGGGGGTCATGGTCAGCAGCACACCGAGCATGGTCATATGCATGGTGGTCAGGGCGAACCCGAGTACGGCGGTAGCCATGGCGTCTCTGCGCAGGGTGGCGAAACCCAGCAGCCAGACAGCCAGCCCCACCGTCAGAAAGCTGAACTGCTGCACGACGAACACCGCCACATGCCGGGCCGCCGCCTCGTGCAGAGCCGGCGCGTGCCAGCCCCAGACCACCACCATCTCCATGGCGAAGACCACCACCATCCAGGTTCTCAGGCCGCTGACCCGGTCCAGGCACACACCCGCGCGCACCAGGCCGATGGCCAGCAGGGGCGCCACCAGCACCATCACCCCCAGGTGCAGCAGCATGTGCGCCGAGAATGCGGTCCTGCTCATTGCCGGCAGCGGTCCCAACCAGAGCCCCGCCAGGATCACGAACCCCAGGGTGAGCGGCCAGGCGCGCCGGTCCAGGTTGATGCTCATTGCTCGGTACTGCGCATGCTGTCGGCCTCCGCGCCCCTGTTCCGGCCCAGTACCCGGGTGATCCCGGCCAGCATGTCATCGGCGGTTGCCTGCTGGGAGAAACGCTCTAGCAACTGCCCATCAGGGCCCAGCAGCAACGACGTGGAACTGTGGTCCAGCAGGTAGCTGCCGTTGCTCGGTACTTTTTGAAAGTATATGCCATGGGCATCGGCAACCTCCTGGATCTGCCCGGTAGTGCCGGTCAGCCCAAGAATACGCTCGTCGAAGAAGCTGACATAGGCCGCCAACTGCTCCGGCGTATCGCGTTCCGGGTCCAGGGTGATGAACAGCGGCTGCAATAGCGCGGCATCATCGCCAAGGCGTTCGAGTACCCCGGCCATGCTGCTCAGCGTCGTCGGGCATATATCCGGGCAATGGGTAAAGCCGAAGAACACCAGCAACCAGCGCCCCTGGTAGCTACCTGGCGCGACCTGCTGTCTGTCATGCTGCTGCAACCCGTACAGCGTCGCCAGCGCCTCGCTGTCGACCGGCCCGGCCACCGGCACGCGGGCGGGCCACAACAGGTAGGCGAGCGGCAGCGCGGCGAGCAGCAGCGCCAGTCCGAGCCCGACAGCGAGCAACCTGGCACGCAGCGTTATGTGGTCCTGCGGATTGCGCTTCATATCAGTTATGGAGAGAGCGGGCGCTGACAAGGTTCCCCGGATCGCTTGCCCCATCGATGATTTTGTCTTTGCCGCCGACTTTGGTAAGGTCGGGCGGTTCACACAATGGGAGGCAACATGTATTTCACAGTCTATCTGTCCGGCGAGATTCACACCGACTGGCGTGAGGAGATCAAGCGCGGCGCAGAAGCCCGTGGCCTGAACATCGAGTTCACCTCGGCGGTAACTGACCATGACGCCAGCGATGCCGCCGGCGACCACCTGGGCACCGAGGACCAGGCGTTCTGGCGCGACCACAAGTCGGCCAAGGTCAACGCCATCCGCACCAAGACCCTGATCGAGCAGAGCGACCTGGTGGTGGTCCGTTTCGGCGACAAGTACAAGCAGTGGAATGCCGCCTTCGATGCGGGCTACTGCGCCGCCCTGGGCAAGCCCTACGTCACCCTGCATGCCGAGGACATCATCCATCCGCTCAAGGAAGTGGATGCCGCCGCCATGGCCTGGGCCACGACCACCGAGCAGGTGGTGGAGATCCTGTCCTACGTATTGCGCGACTGAGCGCCTGCATGTCGATCCAACACGCGCTGCTGACCTCGCTGCTGGAGAAGCCCTCCTCCGGCTACGAACTGGCCAACCGCTTCGACCATTCCATGGGCTACTTCTGGCAGGCCAGCCATCAGCAGATCTATCGCGAGCTGGGGCGCATGGCCGATGCTGGCTGGGTACTGGTAAAGGATGATCCGAGCGGCGCCAGCCGGCGCAAGAAGACCTACCACGTCCTGGAAGCCGGCCGCCGGGAGCTGGCCCGCTGGGTGGCGGAACCAGGCAGCCCCGGTAGCGGCGACCAGGCACTGCTGATCAAGTTGCGCGCCGAGGCCGTGATGGGCCCGCTGGGCGCGGGACGGGAACTGCAGCGCCTGGTTGGAGAGCATCAGGCCCGGCTGCAGGTCTATCGCGACATCGAACAGCGCGACTTCTCCACCGCCAACCCGAGCCATACGCAGCAGCTGCAACATGCCGTGCTGCGCATGGGCATCATGGCCGAGGAGAACTGGTTGAAATGGGCCGAGCAGACCCGGCCATTGGTGGAATGAAGCGCAACTGCCATCGAGTCAGCCGCTAGCCTGCCTACAACACCAGCCGCTCCCTGGCCGCCTGGTATTCGCGTTGCAAGCGTTCGATCAACTGCGCCGCAGGTACCACCTGCTTCACCGCGCCAACCCCCTGCCCCGCGCCCCAGATATCCCGCCAGGCCTTGGCCTTGCTGCTGCCGCCGGAACCGAAGTTCATCTTCGACGGGTCGGATTCGGGCAGTGCTTCCGGGTCCAGGCCACTGTTGATGATGCTCTGCTTCAGATAGTTGCCGTGTACGCCGGTGAACAGGTTGGAGTACACGATATCCGACGCCGCGCTGCCGACGATCATGTCCTTGTAGCCCTGGTCGGCGTTGGCCTCCTCGGTGGCGATAAAGGCCGATCCGATATACGCCAGGTCCGCCCCCGCCGCCTGCGCCGCGAGAATGGCGTTGCCGTTGGAGATGGCCCCCGACAGCAGCAGCGGCCCATCGAACCATTCGCGGATCTCGTGGATCAGGGCAAATGGCGACAGCGTACCGGCATGCCCACCGGCGCCAGCGGCTACCGCGATCAGCCCGTCGGCCCCTTTCTCGATGGCCTTTTTCGCGTAGAAATTGTTGATCACGTCATGCAGCACTATGCCGCCATAGGAATGTATCGCCTGGTTCACATCCTCACGGGCGCCCAGCGACGTGATGACGATCGGCACCTTGTACTTCACGCACAACGCCAGGTCCTGCTCCAGACGGTCGTTGGACTTGTGCACTATCTGGTTGACCGCGAAAGGCGCCGACGGCCGCTCCGGGTTCTGCGCATCGTATTCGGCCAGTTCACTGGTGATACGCTGCAACCACTGTTCGAACACCTCCACCGGGCGGGCGTTCAGCGACGGAAAGGAGCCCACCACACCGGCCTTGCACTGGGCGATGACCAGGTCAGGGTTGGAGATGATGAACAGTGGCGAACCGACCACCGGAATGGACAGGCGGCCCTTGAGGATATCGGGTAGAGACATGATCACTCCGCAACAGAAATAAGAAATAAATACCGATCAGGCGTCGGCGCCATCACCGCGCAGCACCGCCGCATGCGGCGCCATGCGCTTGGCCATCTCCGCGCCCAGTGCCTGCAGGCCACTGAGCGGACGCACCATGACCTCGAACTCGAGAATCCTGCCCTGCTCATCGAAGCGCAGCATGTCGATGCCCTTGAGCTGCTTGCCATTGACCTCGGCGCTGAACTCCAGCACCACGCTGTTGCCGTCTTCGCTGACGAAGCTGCGGTGATAGGTGAAGTTCTCGAACACCTGGTTGACGTTCTTCAGCACCAGCTTGATCGCCGCCCGCCCCGGATAGGGGCTGTGCGCCACCGGGGAACGGAACACGATGTCATCCGCCAGCAAGGGGTCCAGTTCCTCCATGGCATTGCGTTCGAGGATATGGTGCCAGCTGGCGAGGGTTTGCTGTGCTGCAGGGGATAATTGTTTTGTCTGCATGATGGTTCCTTGGTGGGCAAGACGAACGGCCGGCTTCCGATCAGCGCGACAGGAGTCGTGGCGCCAATATGAAACCCGTTGCATAAATTAGCAACCCCGCGACATTCATGCAACCAGTTGCATATACTTCACGGTATTCCCGGATTCACCCTGTAGGAGCGCCGCCTCGGCGCGAAACGCACTGCCAGGTGTATTCGGCAAGCCCCTATCGTCGCGGGGCGCGACTCCCACAACCTGAACTCCCCCCAGAATACACCGCTCCCCCCAACACTCAGTCCTTCGCCGACTCGGGCGCAAAGCGCGTATTGCGGATCAGCCGCTTTTCCAGTTCGGCGCCGACGAACACCAGCAGTCCCGCACCGATCACTTTCAGCCACTGCTCCGGCGTCAGCCCCACCGAGCCAAAGATGTTCTGCATCAGCGGCAGATAGGTGTACAGCAGTTGCAACGGAATGCACACAGCGATGGCCAGCAGCACGTAGCGGTTGCCCAGCAGCCCCTCACGGTTGAGTACCGGAGCCAGGATATGACGGCTGTTGATCAGATAGAACATTTCCGCCACCACCACGGCGTTGACCGCCATGGTGCGGGCGCTTTCCAGACTCGCGCCCCGGTCCAGCTCCCAGAGGAACAGCCCCAGCGCGCCGGTCATCATCAGCACCGAGACCAGGCACACCCGCCAGACAAAGAAGCCGGACAGCAGCGCCTCGCCAGGTGGTCGCGGGCAGCGGTCCATGATGCCGCGCTCGGCCGGCTCGAAAGCCAGCGCCAGACCCAGCGCACCGGCGGTGACCATGTTGATCCACAACACCTGGGCCGGCGTCAGCGGCAGGGTCAGGCCGAACAGGATCGCCGCCAGCACCACCAGGGACTCGCCACCATTGGTCGGCAACATGAACAGGATGAACTTCTTCAGGTTGTCGTAGACCGCCCGGCCTTCGCGCACGGCACGGGCGATGGTGGCGAAGTTGTCGTCGGCCAGCACCATGTCCGAGGCTTCCTTGGCCACCTCGGTGCCCTTCAGGCCCATGGCCACACCCACATCCGCCCGTTTCAGCGCCGGCGCGTCGTTCACCCCGTCACCGGTCATCGCCACCACCTCACCATCATCCTGCAGCGCCTGCACCAGACGCAGCTTCTGCTCGGGACTGGCGCGGGCGAAGATATCCACCTCCATCACCACCCGGCGCAGGGCGGCGTCATCCATCAGCGCCAGTTCGGCGCCGGTGACCGCCGGCTTGCCCACACCGATATCCAGCTGTGCGCCGATGGCCCTGGCCGTCTCGGCATGATCACCGGTGATCATCTTCACCCGGATGCCGGCCCGGTGGCACTCGGCAACCGCCTGGATCGCCTCTTCCCGCGGCGGATCGATGATGCCGACCAGCGCCAGCATGCTGTAACCGCCCTCCACATCGGCAAAATCCAGGCGCTCACCGCCCGGCCCCTGGCGCTTGCAGGCAAAGGCCAGCAGGCGCAGGCCGCGGGCAGCGATATCCGTGGCCATGCGCCGCCAGTAGTCGGCATCCAGCGGCTGATCGCCATCGGGCCCGAGCTGATGCGCGCACATCTCCATGATCCGCTCCGGCGCACCCTTGACGAAGATCCACGGCTGCCCCTCGGTATCATGGTGCAGGGTCGCCATGAAGCGATGCTCCGACTCGAACGGGATCGAATCCAGGCGCGGCCAGGCCGTGGCGGTCTCGTCCTGGGCCAGGCCGAGCTTGCCGCCGAGCGCCAGCAGCGCACCTTCGGTGGGGTCACCCTCGATATGCCAGTGACCGTCGGTCTGACGCAACCGACCATCATTGCACAGCACGCCGGCCCGCACCGCCAGGCTCAGCGCGGTATAGTGCGCCGGATCGACCACCTGCCCGGCGATACTGCAATTGCCGACCGGGGCGTAACCGACACCGTCCACATCGAATACCGCATCGGCACAGACCACGCGCTGCACCGTCATCTCGTTGCGGGTCAGGGTGCCGGTCTTGTCGGAGCAGATCACCGTGACCGAACCCAGGGTCTCGACCGCCGGCAGGCGGCGGATGATCGCATTGCGCCGGGCCATGCGCTGTACACCCAGGGCCAGGGTCACGGTCATGATCGCCGGCAAGCCCTCGGGAATCGCCGAAGCCGCCAGCGCCACCACCATCATGAACATGTCCGACGGCGGATGGCCACGCAGCAGGGTACCGATGACGAAGGTGACGGCGCAGAAAGCCAGGATCACCAACGCCAGTATCCGCCCGAAACGGTCGATCTGGCGCAGCAGCGGCGTGGACAGGTTGCGGATGCTGGCCAGCATGCGGTTGATCCGGCCCAGCTCGGTGGCTCCGGCAGTAGCCACCACGACTCCCCGGGCCTGGCCATAGACCACCAGGGTGCCGGAATAGGCCATGCCGTAGCGATCGCCCAGGGGCGCGTCGTCGGCAACAGCGCCGGTGCCTTTTTCCACCGCCAGGGACTCACCGGTCAGCGCCGCTTCCTCCACCTTGAGGTCCTTGACCTCGACCAGCCGCAGGTCAGCCGGAACACGGTCGCCTGAGGCCAGCAGCACCACATCACCCGGCACCAGGTCGGCAGCATCGATCTCACGGCGGGAGCCATCGCGCAGCACCGTGGCATGGGTGGACAACAGGGTGCGAATGGAGTCGAGGGCGGCCTCGGCCTTGCCCTCCTGAATGAAACCGATGATGGCATTGATCACCACCGCCCCGAGCAATACCCCGGTATCGACCCAGTGGCCGAGCAGCGCGGTGATCAGCGCGGCACCCAGCATCACGTACAGCAGGATGTTGTGAAATTGCAGCATGAAACGCAGCAGGGGACCACGGCGCTTGGGTGGCGCCAGGCGATTGGGTCCGTGTTCGGCCAGCCGCCGCGTGGCTTCCACGTCCGGCAGTCCGCTGGGGCCGGTATCCAGTCGCTGCTCGACCGCCTCCCGCTCCAGGGTATGCCAGGCTGTTGTCGACAGGGTGCGATCCGGTGCTTGGTCAGTCATGCAATCAGGCCTTCGCTGGCTGGAAAGATGTACTGCAAGACCTGCCCGCAGGGACAGGCCTCGGCAAAGACTACAAGTCGCCCGAGCTGACTGTCCACCGGGATAGCCAGGAAAAGCCCATCAGCTTGATACAGATCATTTCCAGCCCTGGTCCCCGGGTTCGTGAGTCCTGTCGTTAGGCTTGCCCGGGCACGCTGACTATACTCAGTTCCTTCACCACCCTCATGAGGCCAACCCCATGCACCTTTCCATGTCACGTTGCGTCCTGCTTGCGGCAAGCCTGCTGCTGTCGTTTGGCAGCGTCGCCGACAGCGAACCGGCGCCGGCCCGGCAGATGCTTGCCCAACTGCTGGAGACGGTGGCCAACCAGGACTACCAGCAATTCATGCAACTGGGCACCAGCGAATTCCAGGCCGGCATCAGCCAGGACCAGTTCGATCAGGTCGCGCAGATAGTGGGCGCACGCATCGAACAGGGTTACCAGGCCCAGTACCTGACCTCACTGCAGCAACAGGGGTATCGGGTGGACCTGTGGAAGATCAGCTTCTCCGATGGCGGGGATGACAGCCTGGCGCGGGTAGTGCTTGAAGGTGAGAGGGCGGCGGGGTTTCTGTTGCAGTGAGAGTGCGGATTGCAGCTGCTGCAAGATCACTGGCCTAGCCTTTCCCCAAATCTGGGTATGACAGAACGCCATTACAGCCCCTAGATTCGAAGTCCTTGATTACCTGAATAAAGGACTTCGCCATGCGTCGATTTACCCTGTTGCCCCTGGCTCTCGCGGTCTCCTCCGCCGCCATGCTGTCTGGCTGCTTTGGCGGCGGCGGTGGTGGCGGAAGTAGCTCCTCCGCCCCCGAACCGGCCCCCGGGGGTGGCTTCACCTACACCCTGAGCGTGGATGTACCTGAGGGCGCTGCCCTGACCCGTCACTCCATCAGCCGCAGCCCGGCCGAGCAGCTGGCCAGCGCGCTGATCAACCTGCTGGTGCCTCCGGCCCTGGCCGAGCTGATCGAGGGGCTGCAGCCCGGCGATTTCAGACTGAAGAATCTCAGTGATGATGCGGAGCAGGAAATCAGCGAGGTAGTGGACAATGGCGATGGCAGCTATCGCGTCACCACCGCTGCCGAAGCCGGTATCGAGCATTACTTCGAGATCTCCCTGAGCAATGCCCCCGCCGGGGTCAATCCGGGGATCAGCTTCCGGGTACCCGCGACTGCCGGCTCGCTGACCGCCACACCGATCACCACCCTGGTGACCAAGCTGCTGGCCAACCGGATCAGCCAGCTGGACGAGCTGGAGCCTGCCGAGATCAATACGCTGATCAGTGAAATCGAGGAGCTGGTAACCCAGAATGAGGACATCCAGCAGGCCCTGTACAACGCCATCTACACCTCGACCAGCACCGAACAGCTGCTTGAGGAAGTGGGCGCCCGCCTGGCGACAGTGATCGACGACCAGCTCGATGAAAAGGCCACTGCGCCGGTCACCGCGACCCTAGCCAACCAGGCCACGGGCAGCTATTACAGCAGCAGTACCAGTGTCGGCGTGTTCCAGAGCGGCTATCTGCTCGGTGGGCACCGAACCCTGAATGCGGATGTGAGCATTACCGGCGAGCAGGCCAGCTTCCGTCTCGCTGCCGGCGACAACTTCGATCATGAGTTCGTCAACGTGCTGGGCAGTGGCAGCAGCACCGAGGCGCGGGCCTGGATCGATGACGAGCCGGAGGAAGCCGTCTTCGGTATCGATGCACGGGGTTTCAGCATGCCGTCCCGGGAACAGGTGAGCGATTATGACCGCGACTCCGGTGAACTGCCCCAGTGCGCTCCGCTGACCGTCGACTGCAGCGATCGCGAGTTCGAAGCCGCCAGTCGACTGCTGGCCGCCGGCCCGGCCGACGCACCGTTCAACGTACTGATAGACAGTACCCTGCAGCTGCGTGAGATCCGCGATCGCAACAGCGACAACGCGCTGTTGGAACAGGTGATGAACGGCAGCCTGGGGATCATCGTCAAGAAATCCACCACCCGCCCGGCGCTGACCGGCAGCTACGGCATGATCGAACTGAGCGGCGAGAACCCCGGCGCGCTGGACCTGTCCAGCTTCGTTGGGCGTTTCGACTTCGCCAGCAATGGCACTCTGGCGTTCTGTGAAACCGTCGAGCGCGGCCTGTATGTCGACCTGGACAATATCCAGCCGAGCTACCGTGGCACAACTGCCGGAGCCGACGAAAACTGCGGCAGCGCCGTTTTCAGCCTGGCCAATGATGGTGAGCTGAAGCTGGCGGAAACCCAGGATGAGCTGACGGAAAATCCGTTGAGCGGCTGGGCCTCGGCTGACGGCCTGACGCTGGTGCTGTCCCGCGAGACGCCCAGCCTGCAGGAGGTACTGGACAGCGATGAGGGTGATCAGCTGTGGGTGGCCGAAGGTGAGCGTCAGTTCGTGGTGGGGGTCAAGCCGGCGCAGGATGCCGAGCTGGCCGGACAGCGCTATCGCCTGTTCGCCGTCGGCACCTATGCCCAGAACGGAGGTATGTCGGTGCATCGCTTCAATGCCGGGTTCCTCACCTTCGACAGCAATGCCAGCGCCAGCCTGGCTGCCTCACTGCAGACCCAGGCAGCGGTGAACAATGGCCTTGGCCAGGGCTCCAACAACGATCCGCTGAACATCAGCTTCAGCGAGCAGGGGCAGGTCTCTGTCAGCGGTGACGGACAGGTCAGCCTGAGCGGCCAGACCACCCTGGCCGATGACCGCGCAGCGACCTTCAGCGCCGATGGTTTTGTCCAGCAGGGCAATCGTCTGCTGATTCTCAACTATCACCTGAGTACCGGGGAAGGCAATGCCATCGGGGTATTGGTAGGGGTATTGCAGCCTTGATGGCAGAGCGGGCGTGACCGTCAATCGGTCACGTTCAGGTTGCCATGCTCCCGCGCTACGATGGAGCTAGCGGGGACTGCAAGACCGCAGGCGTAGCGCAGGGGCGCTACACCCCGAAACCCCGGCCGCACCTCCATGCCTTCGCCCTGCACTGCAACGGGTTGGCGAGCGCCTGCTCGCCGACGGGTATCAGCCGCTGCAAGGCTGCAGGCGCAGTGCGGGGGCGCTACACCCCCTACAGCGCTGCCTCCTAGGGGATCAACGCTTGTCCTTGCGCTTCTTTTCCGCCTTCTTGTGGTGGCTCATCAGGCGGCGCTTCTTGTTCACCTGACGCTCCGACAGCTTGTTCTTCTTGTCCGCATAGGGGTTGTCGCTGCCCTTGTATTCGATGCGGATCGGCGTGCCCGACAGTTTCAACACCTTGCGGAAGATGTTCTCCAGGTAGCGCGTATAGGAGCGCGGTACCGCGTCCACCTGGTTGCCGTGGATGACGATGATCGGTGGGTTGGAGCCGCCCAGGTGGGCGTAGCGCAGTTTGATCCGACGGCCATTGACCAGCGGTGGCTGGTGTTCGGCCACCGCCGCTTCGAGGATCTCGGTCATGCGCTTGGTCGGGATCTTGGTCATGGCGCTTTCATAGGCCTGATCCACCGACTTGTAGAGCAGACCGACACCACTGCCATGCAACGCCGAGATGAAGTGCTGGTCGGCGAACTGGGTGAAGATCAGCCGGCGCTCCAACTCCTTCTTCACATACTCCTTCTCGCCCGGCTCCATGCCATCCCACTTGTTGATGGCCACCACCAGCGCGCGGCCGGCATCCAGCACGAAGCCCAGCAGGTGCAGGTCCTGCTCGACGATGCCTTCGCGGGCATCGACCACGAAGATCACCACGTTGGCATCCTGGATCGCCTGCAGGGTCTTGATCACCGAGAACTTCTCGATCGCCTCGAACACCTTGCCACGCCGCCGCACACCGGCAGTGTCGATCAGGGTGTAAGGCTTGTCATGCCGTTCGTAGGGAATGTAGATGCTGTCGCGGGTAGTGCCGGCCTGGTCGAATACCACCACCCGATCTTCGCCGAGCATACGGTTGACCAGCGTCGACTTGCCGACGTTGGGCCGGCCGATGACGGCGATCTTGGTGCCGATCGGGGTGACCGGCGGGCGCTCGATCGGATTGCCCTCTTCATCCAGCTCCGGCTCGGCCTGGATGTCACCCTCGACCAGTACCGCTTCGAGCATCGGGTTGATGTTGCGCCCATGGGCGGCGGCGATACCGATCGGCGCGCCCAGGCCCAGCGCAGCGAACTCGCCGATGATCGAGTCCGGGTCAGCGCCATCTATCTTGTTGGCGATCAGGAAGGTGTGCTTGTCACGCTTGCGCAGATGCTCGGCAATCATCTCGTCGCCGGCGGTGCGGCCCGCCCGCGCGTCCACCAGGAACAGCACCGCGTCGGCTTCCTCGATGGCCTGCAGCGACTGCCCGGCCATGATGGTGTCGATACCGTGCTCATCCCCGGTCAGGCCGCCGGTGTCGACGACGATATAGGGCCTGCCCTGCCAGACCGCTTCGCCGTACTGGCGGTCGCGGGTCAACCCGGCCACGTCGGCGACTATGGCGTCACGACTTTTGGTCAGACGGTTGAACAGCGTGGATTTACCGACATTCGGTCGGCCCACCAGGGCGATAACAGGAACCATGCTTACTCCGCGCACCTTGTGGTGCCAAACAAAAACAAAAAGGCCGCTGCGCCTTCAGCGGGCAGCGGCCGGAAAGTATAACCTGTTTCGGCTTCAGCGCAGCTGGTAGGCTGCCAGATCGCCGCTGTTGCCATACACATACAACACGCCGCCCTGCACGATCGGCGCTACCCGGACACCCTTGCGGTCGACGCGAACGCGACCGACCAGGCGACCATCGGTCTGTGCCAGCAGGTGCAGATAGCCTTCGAAGTCAGCCACTGCCACATAGCTGCTGAACGCCACCGGTCCGGTGAGCTGACGGCGCAGCAGGCTGTCATTGGTCCACAGCGGGGTGGCACGGTTCTGGTCATAAGCCTCGACGCTGCCGTCGGCCTTGCTCAGGTAGACACTGCCGAAACCCGCGCCGGGACCAGCGTGACTGGAGGTCGGACGCTGCCAGCGGATGTTACCGGATTCAGCGTCGATGGCCACCAGGTTGCCCTGGTAGGTGGCGGCATACAGGGTCTGGTCATCGAGCAGCAGACGGCCGTCGATGTCGACCATGCGCTCCAGCTCCGAGCGGCCCTGGGGCTGGGCGATACGCTGCTCCCACAGCGGAATGCCGTTCTCGGCATCCAGCGCCACCACCCGGCCACTGGCCAGGCCGGCATAGACCCGGTGCAGGGACACCACCGGGGTACTGTGACCACGCACGGTCAGTACTGGCAGGCTGGACTCGTAGATCCAGCGCTGCTCGCCGGTGCCGATATCCAGGGCCACCAGCTTGTCGTCCTGGCTCTGTACCACCACGATGTCGCCATTGGTCTGCGGCGGAGCCAGCACTTCGCTGGATACCTGCGCGCGCCACAGCTCGCTGCCATCGTTTTCATCGAGGGTGATTACGCGGCCATCCAGGGTGCCGAGCATCACCCGGCCACCACCCACGCCCACGGCACCGGACAGCGGCTCCTTGAGCTTGACCTGCCAGTTGGTCTTGCCCGTGTCGCGGTCCATCGCCACCACCCGGCCCTTGGCGTCGGCGGCATACAGCGTCAGGCCATCGAGCGCCGGCTGCAGGTTGTTGAACAGGTCGCCCTGGCCTACGCCGATATTGCGTTTCCAGTTACGCTCGAGCTGCACTTCGGCAGTGAATTTTTCCAGTTCCGCCGGTGGCAGTTCCTTCTTCGAGGAGCTACCGCAACCGGCCAGCAACAGGGCGGCGAGCCCGGCGGCCAGAGTTCGGGTCATCAACTTCAAGAGGCTTCCTCCGCCAGGTCATCCAGTTTCAACTGCAGTTGCGGACGCGCACGTTGATCGGTGGTGGCATCCAGCGCGGCCTGATAGGCCTGGCGGGCATCGGCCAGACGGCCGAGACTCAGCAGCAGGTCGCCGCGTACTTCCTCACGACCGGCCAGCAACTCGCCGGTCACCGGTGCGGACAGCAGTTCCAGTCCTTCCTCGGCACGCTCCAGCTGGGCCAGCACACGGGCCAGGCGCTGACGGGCAACCTCCTGCAGGGCCGCATCCTTGCCATCCTTGGCAACATCCCGCAGCAGCGTTTCGGCCGCGGTGAAATCACCCGCCTCCACCGCCAGCCGCGCCTGCATCAGTGCGGCGAAACGGGCATAGCGGGTACCGGGATAGTCACTGCGCAATTGCTCGGCCAGCTCGGCGCCACGGGTACGGCTGGCTTCGCTGTCATCCTGCAACACGCTTTCGAGCATGCTCTGGTACACGGCGGAGGCGTTGGCGGCCTTGGTTTCCTGGTAATTGTTCCAGCCATTCCAGCCGAATACGCCGGCCAGCGCCAATACCACACCGGTCAGCACGGGCACACCGTGGCGCTGCCAGACTTCCTTGATGCGTTCTACCTGTTCTTCTTCCGTCTGGTAACTCACCCTGCTCTCCTTTACCGCGTCAGTTTGGTTCGTATTCTTACACTAGGTTGCGCAGTTGCTGCGGCACGGCGTCCCATGCCAGGTTCAGTTGCTCGCCATCGCCACGCAGAGGCTTGAGCCCCACCTGTCCGGCGGCGGCTTCCTCTTCACCGAGGATCAGCGCATAGAGCGCCCCGGACTTGTCAGCCTTCTTGAACTGACTCTTGAAACTGCCACCGCCACAATGCACTACCAGGCGTATGTCGGGCAAGGCGTCGCGCAGCTGTTCGGCCAGGCGAATCGCCGCCTGCTGGGTGCCATCGCCAAGCGTGACCAGATAGACATCGACTTGCCGGGACAGTTCGGCCGGCACCTTGTCGAGGGTCTCGATCAGCAGCAGCAGGCGCTCCATACCCATGGCGAAGCCCACCGCCGGTGCCGGCTTGCCGCCCAGTTGCTCGACCAGGCCATCATAGCGGCCACCGGCACACACGGTGCCCTGGGCACCGAGCTTGTCGGTGACCCATTCGAACACCGTCAGGCCGTAGTAGTCCAGCCCGCGCACCAGGCGCGGATTGATCACGTAGGGTATGCCGGCGGCATCCAACAGTGCCCGCAGCCCGTCGAAATGCGCACGGGCCTCGTCATTCAGGTAGTCCGCCAGCTTTGGCGCATCGGCCAGCAGCGCCTGGGTGTCAGGGTTCTTGCTGTCCAGCACGCGCAGCGGGTTGCTGTCGAGCCGGCGCTGGCTGTCCTCATCCAGCTGTTCGAACCGCGCACGCAGGTAGGTCACCAGGTCCTCGCGGTAGCGGGCACGGTCAGCGCTGGAGCCCAGGCTGTTGAGTTCCAGGGTGACGGCCTGATCCAGACCCAGCTGCTGCCACAGACGCCAGCTGAGGATGATCAGTTCGGCATCGATATCCGGCCCGGTCAGGTTGAAAGTCTCCACGCCGACCTGGTGGAACTGGCGGTAGCGGCCCTTCTGCGGACGTTCGTGGCGGAACATCGGTCCGGTATACCAGACCTTGTGGCTGACGCCACCGCCCAGCAGGCCATGCTCGAGCATGGCGCGCACGCAACCGGCGGTGCCTTCCGGGCGCAGGGTCAGGGAGTCGCCGTTACGGTCGGCGAAGGTGTACATTTCCTTCTCGACGATATCGGTGACCTCGCCGATCGAGCGCTTGAACAGCTCGGTGGGCTCGACGATCGGCAGGCGGATCTGCTGGTAACCATAGCCGGCCAGGACCTTGGCCACAGTGCTTTCCAGGTATTGCCACAACGCGCTGTCGGCAGGCAGGATGTCGTTCATGCCGCGCACGGCTTGCAGGTTCTTCAAGTGTCGTTTCCTTTCAATCGGGCACTCAGCCGCGGGCGATGGTGTTGTCGTCCAGGGCCTTTCTGGCGGCGACCTTGTCGCGGATCAGCCGCTCCAGCCGATCCACCAGGTTGTCATTGGTCACTTTCTCGCTCGGCGCGCCATCCACGTAGACCAGGTTGTTGGGCGAGCCACCGGCCAGGCCGATGTCGGCTTCCTTGGCTTCGCCCGGGCCGTTGACCACGCAGCCGATCACCGCCACGTCCATCGGCACCAGCACGTCGTCCAGGCGCTCCTCCAGCTCGTTCATGGTCTTGACCACATCGAAGTTCTGCCGCGAGCAGCTGGGGCAGGCGATGAAGTTGATGCCGCGCGAGCGCAGGCGCAGGGACTTGAGGATATCGAAGCCGACCTTGATCTCCTGCACCGGATCAGCCGCCAGGGAAATGCGGATGGTATCGCCGATGCCTTCGGCCAGCAGCATGCCCAGGCCCACCGAGGACTTGACGGTACCCGAGCGCAGGCCGCCGGCCTCGGTGATCCCCAGGTGCAGCGGCTGCTCGATCTGCTGCGCCAGCAGCCGATAGGCACCGACCGCCATGAACACGTCGGAGGCCTTGACGCTGACCTTGAAGTCCTGGAAGTCCAGACGGTCGAGATGATCGACATGGCGCAGCGCCGATTCGACCAGCGCCTCGGGGGTCGGCTCGCCGTATTTCTTCTGCAGGTCCTTCTCCAGCGAGCCGGCGTTGACGCCAATGCGGATCGGAATGCCATAGTGACGCGCCGCGTCGACCACCGCCTTGACCCGGTCCTCGCGACCGATGTTGCCGGGGTTGATGCGCAGGCAATCGACGCCCAGCTCGGCCACCCGCAGGGCGATCTTGTAGTCGAAGTGGATGTCTGCCACCAGCGGTGTCTTCACCTGCTGGCGAATCTGGCCGAAGGCCTCGGCCGCCTCCATGCTCGGTACCGATACCCGGACGATATCGGCACCCACGGCCTCCAGCTGGCGAATCTGTCCCACCGTTGCGGCAACATCGCAGGTCTCGGTGTTGGTCATGCTCTGCACCGAGATCGGCGCATCACCACCGACCAGTACCGAGCCGACCCGTATCTGGCGGGACTTTCTTCGTTTGACAGGAGATTCCTGATGCATTGGCTTACCTCTTACTGGCCGACACGCAGCCGCGCCACGCCGGACTGGCTGTTGGCATTGAGCTGAACTGGCTGGCCGTTATATTCGATTGTCGACACCGCACTGGCCGCGCCGATCACCAGGTCCAGGGGGCCCTGCTGGCTGATGTTCAGGGTCTGGCCCTGCTGCATCTGCGCGCTGTGCAATACCCGCCCGCCGGGCGCGCTGACCTGCACCCAGCAATTGCCGGAGAAGGTCATCACCAGGCCGCTCTGCGTATTCACTGCGGCGGCCTCGGGTGCTGACGCTGTTGCTTCGGATGCAGCGGCCTGCGGCGCTGGCGCCGGGGTATCGATGGCCGTCGCCGGGGTGGTGCTGAGGTCCGTCTGCGCACTGCCGTCTTCGGCAGCGCTGTCCTGCTCCTCGTCGGACGCCGGCTGCTCTGGCTGCACCGAGTCCGCCGGCAGCGGCGCCAGCGGCTCGACGGTCGAGGGATTGGCAAAACTTTCCGGCAGGGCCATGGAGTCGATCTGGACATCATCGATCAACGCCCGGACGCCCGCGTCCTCGGGCTGGCTCGCACCGTCGCGGCTCACGCTCCACCACCACAGACCCAGCGACAGCATCACCGCGACCACCAGCAGGGTGGTCAGCGCCATGACCAGGCGCGCGCCGCGCCGCGGGGGCACCACTACCTTGTCGATGCTGCTGACCCGCTGCTCGCGGGTATCGGCACCCACGTAGCGATCGTAATGCTTGACCAGGGTGTTGGGGTCCAGCTTGAGCAGCCGTGCATAGGCACGCACATAGCCGCGGGCGAAGGTGTCACCCGGCAAACGGTCGAAGCGCCCCTCCTCCAGATAACCCAGCGTGGTTTTCGACAGGTGCAGGTGGGTGGCTACCTCCTCGGCGCTGAAACCCACCCGCAGCCGTTCACTGCGCAGCAGTTCGCCCGGATTGATTGGGCCGGTCTCGGTGCCGGCCCCCGCTCCCAGTTCTTCCACCATCAGGACGACTCCGACTCAAGCAGGGCCCGGGCTTCCGGCGTGGCCGGATACAGTCGGCGCAGTTGCAAGGCATAGCTGGCCGCCCGGTTGTGATCATTGAAGCGCCGCGCCAGCTGTACGCCCAGCCACAGGCTGGAAGCGCTCTGCGGGGCCATCTGGGTGAAGCCCAAGTAATAGTTCCAGGCCGGCACGAAGTTCTGTGCTTCGAATTCCATCTGCGCCAGCTCCAGCAGTGCCAGCGGCTGGCGACTGTTCAGCCGCAGCGCACGCTCGAAGCTGGCCCTGGCCTCGTCAGTATTGCCGAGGCTGCGATAGGCCAGCCCCAGGTTCTCGAACACCCGCGAGCGCTCGGCATAGAGCGTGTCTTCCGAGGCTTTGCGGAAATACTCCAGCGCTTCGCCATGGCGCTGTTGCTCCATCAGGAAGGCACCGTAATTGTTCAGGATGCGCGCATTGTTGGGCGCGCTGGCCAGGGCCGCACGGAAGTGCTTTTCCGCCGACTTGTTCTCGCCCTCCTGCTGGAACACCAGGGCCAGGGCGACATGCGCCGACTCCGAGCGCGAGTCGATCTTCAGCGCTTCACTCAGTGGCGCCTTGGCCCTTTCGGTCTCGCCCTTCTGCAGGTAGCCCAGGCCAAGCTGGATGTAGGCATCCCGCGCCTCGTCCGGGTTGGTCTTGCGTCGGGGCTGGTCGCTGGTGGTCACACAGCCACTCAGCAGCACAGCCAGCAATCCGATCACGACAATGTGCTTGCTCATCACCCTCGTTCCTCGATTGGATGTTATCGGCGATTTGTCGGTACGGTAACACCGGCCTGCTCGTCGGCAAGCTGGCGTACCGCGATATAGCGTTCACTGCGCCGGGTCCTGTCCATGACCTGGCCGACCAGTTGTCCGCATGCTGCATCGATATCCTCTCCCCGGGTGGTGCGCACGGTGACGTTGTAGCCGGCGTTGTGCAACAGGTCCTGGAAACGGCGGATGGCATTGTTGCTCGGCCGCTCGTAGCCGGAATACGGGAAGGGGTTGAAGGGAATCAGGTTGATCTTGCAGGGTGTTTCACGCAGCAGTTCGATCATCTGCCGGGCGTGTTCCGGCTGGTCGTTGACGTCCTTGAGCAGGGTGTACTCGATGGTCAGGAAGCGCTTCTCGCCCAGCCCGGCAATGTAGGCGTTGCAGGCCGGCAGCAATACCGACAACGGATACTTCTTGTTCAGCGGCACCAACTGGTTGCGCAGTTCGTCGTTCGGCGCGTGCAGCGACAGCGCCAGGGCCACGTCGGTCACCTGCCCCAGCTTCTCGATCATCGGCACCACGCCGGAGGTGGACAGTGTCACCTTGCGCTTGGAAATACCGTAACCGAGGTCGTCCATCATCAGGGTCATGGCGTCGACCACATTGTCGAAGTTGAGCAACGGCTCGCCCATGCCCATCATCACCACGTTGGTGATGGCGCGGTCGACCTTGGCCGGCACCGTGCCGAAGGACTTGTTGGCAATCCATACCTGGCCGATGATCTCGGCGGCGGTCAGGTCGCTGTTGAAGCCCTGCTTACCGGTGGAGCAGAAGCTGCAGTCCAGCGCGCAGCCGGCCTGCGAGGACACGCACAGCGTGCCGCGGCCATTCTGCGGGATATACACGGTCTCGACGCAACTACCGGACGCCACGCGCACCACCCACTTGCGCGTGCCATCCTTGGAAATATCTTCGCTGACCACTTCCGGGCCGCGAATCTCGGCGCGGGCCTTGAGCTTGTCGCGCAGGGCCTTGCCGACATTGGTCATGTCATCGAAATTGTCGACACCAAAGTGATGGATCCACTTCATGACCTGCCCGGCACGAAAGCGCTTTTCCCCGAGCTCCTCGAAGAAGGCCTCCAGCTTGGCCTGGGTCAGGCCCAGCAGGTTGATCTTGCCGGTCGTGTCAGTCATGGCGATACATCACTCGTTGGTGTCTGCGGCTGGCTCAGCGGGTACGCTGGCACAGCTCGGTTTCGGCGAAGAAGTAGCCGATTTCACGGGCAGCGGAGGTCGCGGAGTCGGAGCCGTGTACGGCGTTGGCGTCGATCGACTCGGCGAAATCGGCACGGATGGTGCCGGCAGCGGCTTCCTTCGGGTTGGTGGCGCCCATCAGGTCACGGTTCTTCAGTACCGCGCCTTCGCCTTCCAGCACCTGTACCACGACCGGGCCGGAGGTCATGAAGCTGACCAGGTCCTTGAAGAAGGGACGTTCCTTGTGCTCGGCGTAGAAGCCTTCGGCGTCAGCCTGGGACAGTTGCACCATCTTGGCCGCAACGATGCTCAGACCGGCCTGCTCGAAGCGGCTCAGGATCTGGCCGATCACGTTCTTGGCGACGGCATCGGGCTTGATGATGGACAGGGTGCGTTCTACGGCCATGAAACTCTCCAGAAGGTAAAAAAGGGTGGATTTGGGATAACAGGAATTGTTAACCCGCAGATTATACGCAGGTTGACCGCAAATGCGTAACAGCCCCCGACAATCGAGTTGAAACGCCGTATTACCCGGTCTGGCGCAGCCTTGTCACCGCCTTGCACAGGATCTCGGCAGCCTGCTGCACGTCCTGCTCGGTGGTGTAGCGACCCAGCGACAGACGGATGGAACTGTGCGCCAGACCGTCCGGCAGGCCAATGGCGCGCAGCACGTAGGACGGCTCCACCGAGGCCGAGGTACAGGCCGAGCCGGTGGACAACGCCAGGTCGCGCAGGGCCAGCAGCAACAGCTCGCCATCCACCCCGCTGAACGCCAGGTTCAGGTTGTGCGGCACGCGGTGCTCGGCCGAGCCATTGAGCGATACCCCATCCAGCCCGGCCAGGCCTTCCAGCAGCTGCGCATGCAGTGCGGCAATGCGCCGGGTCTCGCTCACCATCTGCGCCCCGGCCATGGCAAAGGCCTCACCCATGCCGACCAGCTGGTGCGGCGCCAGGGTGCCCGAACGCATGCCACGCTCATGGCCACCACCGTGGATCAACGCCTCGATGCGCACATCCGGGGAACGCCGCACGTAGAGCGCGCCGACTCCTTTGGGGCCGTAGCTCTTGTGCGCACTGAAGGACATCAGGTCGACCGGCAACTGCTTGAGGTCGATCGGCAACTTGCCGGTGGACTGGGCGGCATCGACATGGAACAGGATGCCCCGCTCGCGCACCACCGCGCCGAGGGCGGCGATGTCGTTGATCACCCCTATCTCGTTATTGACCTGCATCAGCGACACCAGGATGGTGTCCTCGCGCAGCGCCGCGCTAACCTGCTCGGGCGTGATCAGGCCATCGGCACCGGGCTTGAGGTAGGTGACCTCGAAGCCTTCGCGCTCCAGCTGGCGACAGCTGTCGATCACTGCCTTGTGCTCGATCTGCGAGGTGACGATATGCCGGCCACGCTCGGCGAAGGCATGCGCAGCGCCCTTGATCGCCAGGTTGTCGGATTCGGTGGCCCCGGAGGTCCAGATGATCTCTCGCGGATCGGCACCGACCAGGTCGGCCACCTGCCGCCGCGCCAGCTCCACCGCCTCCTCGGCCTGCCAGCCATACAGATGCGAGCGCGACGCGGGATTGGCGAAGGTGCCGTCCATGGTCAGGCAGGCACACATCTTCTGCGCCACCTGCGGATCGACCGGGGTGGTGGCGGCGTAATCGAGATAGATAGGTAGCTTCATGGTAAAACCTCAGCGCGACTTGGAGGCATCAGCATCCTGCGCGGACGGTTCGATGTCCGCGTCTTCCATGAGCGCTTCAAAATCCTCGGTATCCAGTTTCGGCAGATCGCGGGCGCAGTAGTCGCTGCCCAGCTCGTTCAATGCCTTGCACATGCCCTCGATACGGCCATCCACGGCATGCATGTGATCCAGCATCAGACCGATGGCCCGGGCCACCGGGTCCGGCATGTCGCGGGTCTCGCCGTAGGCATCGAAGCCGATCTTCTCGGCCATGGCCTGGCGCTTGACCTGCTGCTCATCATCCCGAGTCTCCTCCTTGATGATGATGCGGCCGGGAATGCCCACCGCCGTGGCACCGGCCGGCACCGCCTTGGTGACCACCGCGTTGGAGCCGATCTTGGCGCCCTTGCCGACGGTGAAGGGCCCCAGCACCTTGGCCCCGGCGCCGACCACCACGCCGTCTTCCAGGGTCGGATGACGCTTGCCCTTGTTCCAACTGGTGCCGCCCAGGGTCACACCCTGGTACAGAGTCACGTCATCGCCGATTTCGGCGGTCTCGCCGATCACCACGCCCATGCCATGATCGATGAAGAAGCGCCGGCCGAGCCTGGCGCCGGGATGGATCTCGATACCGGTCAACCAGCGCGCCAGGTTCGACACCATGCGCGCCAGCAGCCGCGCATCGCGCTTCCAGAACCAGTGGGCCAGGCGATGCAGCCAGATGGCGTGCAGGCCGGGATAGCAGAGCAGCACTTCGAGCCGGGTACGCGCAGCGGGGTCACGGTGAAATACGCTGGCGATATCTTCCTTCATGCTGTCGAACATACTCAAGGTCTCCGCGCACCGGACGCCTGTACGCCGATGGCTTTCTGGGTTTCGGTCAGGATGCCGCGCAGGATGTTCATCTCCACCACATTCGGCTGGCTGCGCCCATACAGGCGACGCAGACGGGACATCAGCTTCCTCGGATGCTGGGGGTCGAGGAAGCCGATTTCAACCAGCACCTGCTGCAGATGCTGGTAGAACAACTCCATCTGCTCGGCCGTGGCCGGTACTTCATTGTCCGGCGCCGTGGTTTCGATCTTCTGCATCTTGGTCGGCTGGCCCTGGCGCTGCAGGCTCTGCATACGCAGTTCGTAGGCCAGCACCTGGACTGCGGTCGCCAGGTTCAGCGAGCTGAACTCCGGGTTCGACGGGATGTGCACATGGAAGCGGCACCGCTGCAGCTCGTCACTGGTCAGGCCGGAATCCTCCCGACCGAAGACCAGCGCCACCGGGCCGCTGGCCGGCCCTTCGAGCTGGTCGAGCACCTTGTCGGCCGCTTCCCGCGGATCGACCACCGGCCAGGGAATACGCCGGTCACGGGCACTGGTGCCGAGCACCAGCACGCAATCGGCCAGTGCTTCCTCCAAGGTGGCGACCACCCGCGCATTGCTCAGCAGGTCATCCGCCCCGGAGGCACGCGATACCGCTTCAGGGTCCGGGAAACGCTCGGGATCGACCAGCACCAGTTGACTCAGGCCCATGTTTTTCATGGCCCGCGCTGCGCCACCAATATTGCCGGGATGGCTGGTGTTCACCAGGACCACACGTACTTTATCGAACACGGACACTCCAGAGTTGCAGCGATGCGGAAAAGGAAAGACCCGCATCTTACTAAAATTCGGCTGTCGCTGCCTACGATGGCGGCATGATCGTTTGTGCAAGTCGCCCGACAACTCTGCTATAATGTCCGGCTTTTCCGTACCCCTATCAGAGATACCCCGTATGCAGCCCATGTTGAATATCGCCCTGCGCGCTGCGCGCAGCGCCGGAGAATTGATCTACCGCTCCATGGAAAGGCTGGATGTCCTGACCGTCAACGAGAAGGAAGCGAACGACTACGTCAGCGAGGTCGACCGGGCTGCGGAACAGGCAATCATCCAGCAACTGCGCCGGACCTATCCGGACCACGGCATTCACGCCGAGGAATCGGGTTTCCAACCCGGGCATGGCGAAGGCGCCGATATCGTCTGGATCATCGACCCGCTGGACGGCACCACCAACTTCCTGCGTGGCGTACCGCATTTCGCCGTGAGCATCGCCTGCCGCATCAAGGGCCGTATCGAACATGCCGTGGTACTGGACCCGGTGCGCCAGGAAGAATTCACCGCCAGCCGTGGCCGCGGCGCCGCATTGAATGGCAAGCGCCTGCGCGTCAGCCCGCGCAAGAGCCTGGAAGGCGCCCTGCTCGGCACCGGCTTTCCGTTCAAGGAAGACCAGATCGAGTCGCTGGACAACTACCTGGGCATGTTCCGCAGCCTGGTCGGCCAGACCGCCGGCATTCGCCGCTGCGGCGCCGCCAGCCTGGACCTGGCCTACGTGGCCGCCGGTCGCTATGACGCCTTCTGGGAATTCGGCCTGGCCGAGTGGGACATGGCCGCAGGCAGCCTGCTGATCCAGGAAGCCGGCGGCCTGCTGAGCGACTTCACCGGTGGCCACCAGTTCCTGGAAAAAGGTCATGTCGTAGCCGGCAACCCCAAGTGCTTCAAGGCCGTACTGACCGCCATCCAGCCGCACCTGACACCGGCGATGAAGCGCTGATCAACCGACCCTGAAGCGCCTCCACACCCCAGGGCGCGGCATCTGCGCCGGGGTGGTCTGTCCTGGGGTTGTCGAGCCCCTGCTCGACGACAACCTCCCTGCCCGCTGGGAGTCGGCGTAGCGCAGGGGCGCTACACCCCCAGGGCTCACCCCTTCGAAATCCGCTTGCCGCCACGGACGGCAGGACACAAAAAATGGCCGGGAGCCATTTTTGACGCCACGCAGTGGCGGCCCGAAGGGTGGCCGCCAGGGACGGCAGGCCACAAAAAACCCGGCGCCTCGCGGCAGCCGGGTTTTTCATGCACGCCCCTGAACTCAGGGCCGGTCATCCACCTCTTCCAACTGCTTGGGAATCAGATCCTCACGAGTCAGCTTGAGGTTGATCAGCAGGCCGTTGGCCACGTAGATCGACGAGTAGGTACCTATCACCACGCCAATGATCAGGGTGATGGCAAAGCCCTGCAGTGACTCACCACCGACCATCAGCAACGACATCAGCACCAGAATGGTCGAGACCGAGGTAGCCAGGGTACGCGCCAGGGTCTGGGTGGTGGATACGTTGATCACATGGGTCAGGTCTGAGGTGCGCATCAGGCGCAGATTCTCGCGGACCCGGTCGAACACTACGATGGTATCGTTCAGCGAGTAGCCGACTGCCGCCAGCAGCGCCGCCAGCACCGTCAGGTCGAAGGGGACGCCGAAGAAGGACAGCAACCCCAGGGTGAAGATGGCGTCATGCAGCAGCGCCGCCAGACCCGCGACAGCGAACTTGAGCTGGAAACGCAGGGCGACGTAGAGCATGATCCCGGCCAGGGCCAGCAGCATGCCCAGGCCGCCCTGGTCACGCAGCTCTTCGCCCACCTGCGGGCCGATGAACTCGACACGCTTGATGGTCACGTCCTGCTCGGCATCCTCACGCTGGATCAGTCGGGCGATCTGGTTACCCAGCTCCGGATCCTCGCTGGCCAAGCGAATGATCACATCCGAGGTGGAACCGAAGTTCTGCACAATGGCATCCCCCCAGCCAGCGCCATGCAGCGTCTGGCGGATGGATTCCAGCTCGACCGGCTCACTGTAGTTCAGCTCCACCAGGGCACCGCCGGTGAACTCCAGACCGAAGTTGAGCTGCTTGACCGCCAGGCTGCCAATGGAGAACAGGCTGAACAGGAGTGCAATGGCGTAGAAAGGCTTACGCCAGCGCATGAAGTTGATGGTTTTATTGAGCATCGAATGACTCCTCACAGCCACAGCTTGCTGAGCGTTCTACTGGTACGCCCACCAAGGAACAGGTTGATCAACGCGCGGGTTACCAGAATGGCACTGAACAGCGAGGTCACGATGCCCAGCGACAGGGTAACGGCGAAGCCCTTGATCGGCCCCGAGCCCATGGCAAACAGGATGACACCCACCAGCAGCGTAGTCAGGTTACTGTCGAGAATGGCGGAGAAAGCCTTGTCGAAGCCCTCATGGATTGCCCGCTGGGCCGAGGAACCGGCGGCCAGTTCTTCGCGCACCCGGGCGAAGATCAGCACGTTGGCGTCGATCGCCATGCCCAGGGTCAACACGATACCGGCAATACCCGGCAGCGTCAGAGTCGCTCCCAGCAATGACATCAGGGCCAGCAACAGCACCAGGTTGAAGCTCAACGCAACACTGGCCAGGAAGCCGAAGCCGCGGTACACCACCACCATGAACAGCATGGCGAGAATGAAACCCAGTTGGGTCGCGGCGATACCATTGGCGATGTTCTCGGCACCCAGGCTCGGACCGATGGTACGCTCCTCGGCAAAGTACATCGGTGCGGCCAGGCCACCAGCACGCAGCAGCAGCGCCAGCTCGGAAGCCTCGGCCGGCGAACCCAGGCCGGTGATACGGAACTGGTTGCCCAGGGTACTCTGGATGGTCGCCAGGCTGATGATGGTCTTTTCCTCGACGAAGGTCGGTGCCGACACTTCCTGCATCACCCCGTCGACTTCCTGCATCACCGTGTTGGGCACTTCGCGCTGCTCGATGAACAGCACCGCCATACCTCGACCGACATTATTGCGGGTGGCGCGCGTCATCAGCTCGCCACCATGGCCGTCCAGGCGAATGTTGACCTGGGGCTGACCGTTCTCGTCGAAGTTGGACTGGGCATCGGTGACCTGGTCACCGGTGAGGATGATGCTGCGCTCGACATCCGCCGCCGGGCGATTCATGCCGTCCCGGAACTCGAAGGTCTCGATGGTGGCGCGCGGCGCATTGGGCTCGGCCGCCAGGCGGAACTCGAGGTTGGCAGTCTTACCAAGGATACGCTTGGCTTCGGCGGTATCCTGTACGCCGGGCAGCTCGACAACGATACGGTTGGCACCCTGGCGCTGAACCAGCGGCTCAGCCACACCCAGTTCGTTGACCCGGTTGCGCACCGTGGTCAGGTTCTGGCGTACCGAGTACTCGCGAATCTCGGTCATCTTGGCATCGGTCAGGGTCAGGCGCAGCACGTCCATGTTATCGCGGCGTGCAGTGGTCACCTGGAACTCGCTGTACTTGCTGGCCAACTGGCGCTGCGCCGCACTCAGGTCGGCACTCTCGGTGAAGCCGAACTGCAGCACATTGCCCTGCTTGGGCAGGCTGCGATAGCGGATACGCTCGTTACGAAACAGGGTACGCAATTCGCTGTCGTAGACATTGATGCGCGCCTCGATGGCCTTCTCCATGTCCACTTCCAGCAGGAAGTGCACACCACCGGCCAGGTCCAGGCCGAGCTTCATCGGCCCGGCGCCGATATTCAGCAGCCAGTCAGGGGTGGTCGCGGCCAGGTTCTGCGCCACCACGAATTCGTTGCCCAGTGCGCGACGGACGATATCCTGGGCGGGCAGTTGGTCTCCCAGCTCGGTCAGGCGCACCAGACCGGAACTGGCATTGGCACTGAGTTCGACACCCTTGGTAGCAATGCCGGCGTCGTTCAACGCCCGCTCGATGCGCGCAAGGTCGCTCTGCTGGATGGTCTGGGTGGAGCTGATGCCGGAGATCTGGATGGCTGGATCGTCGGGGTACAGGTTGGGGGTTGCGTATACCAGGCCAAGCGCGAGCACGGCCACGATAAGCAGATATTTCCACAGCGGGTAACGATTGAGCATGTCAGGGCCCGATAGTGAACCGGGCGCTGAATGCGCCCGGATACAAGTCTTGGAAGGTTAGATGGCTTTCAGTGTGCCCTTGGGCAGCGCAGCAACGACAGCGCCCTTCTGGAACTTGAGTTCCTGACCTTCGCTCACTTCCAGAACAATGAATTCATCAGTGACTTTCTTGACCTTGCCGAGGATGCCACCATTGGTCACCACCTCATCACCGGTGCTCAGGCTGCCGATCAGGTTCTTGTGATCCTTGGCACGTTTGGCCTGGGGACGCCAGATCATCAGGTAGAAGATGACCACGAAGCCGACCAGGAAGATCAGGCTCATCGGATCGAAACCAGCAGCCGGAGCGGCGCCTGCACTCTGGGCCATAGCGGTGGGGATGAAGAAACTCATGCAAAACTCCTGTTTTATATACTCGCAAGAAAAAATAATGGGGCTTCCTGACCGCTATTCAAGCCTCCAGGGGAGGTACCGGCTGGCCGAGACGTGCATAGAAGTTATCCACAAAGGCGGTCAATGTACCCTGTTGAATCGCACCGCGCAAACCATGCATGACACGCTGATAATGGCGCAGGTTATGGATGGTGTTAAGCATGCTACCGAGCATCTCGCCGCACTTGTCCAGATGGTGCAAATAGGAGCGGGTGAAGTGGCAGCAGGTGTAGCAATCGCAGCCCGGATCCAGCGGGGAGTCATCATGACGATGCACCGCGTTGCGGATTTTTACCACACCGCTGTCGGTGAATAAATGCCCATTGCGCGCATTGCGCGTCGGCATCACGCAATCGAACATGTCCACCCCGCGGCGCACGCCTTCCACCAGGTCCTCCGGCTTGCCCACGCCCATCAGGTAACGGGGTTTTTCCGGCGGCATCAGTGGCGGCAGATAATCGAGGATGCGGATCATATCCTCCTTGGGCTCACCCACCGACAAGCCGCCGATAGCCAGGCCGTCGAAGCCGATATCGCACAGGCCCTCCAGCGAGCGCGCACGCAGCTCCTCATGCATGCCACCCTGGACGATGCCGAACAGTGCCGAGGGGTTATCCCCATGAGCGACCTTGGAACGTTTGGCCCAGCGCAGCGACAGCTCCATGGAGCGGCGTGCGGTATCCAGATCCGCCGGATAGGGCGTGCACTCGTCGAAGATCATCACGATATCCGAACCCAGATCGCGCTGTACCTGCATCGACTCCTCCGGCCCCATGAACACCTTGGCGCCATCCACCGGGGAGGAGAAGTACACGCCCTCCTCCTTGATCTTGCGCATCGCCCCCAGGCTGAACACCTGGAAACCGCCGGAGTCGGTCAGGATCGGCCCCTGCCACTGCATGAAGTCATGCAGATCGCCGTGCTTGCGGATCACCTCGGTACCCGGGCGCAGCCACAGGTGGAAGGTATTGCCGAGGATGATCTGCGCGCCGATATCCTCGACGTCCCGGGGCAGCATGCCCTTGACCGTGCCGTAGGTGCCCACCGGCATGAAGGCCGGGGTCTCCACCACGCCCCGGGGGAAGGTCAGGCGGCCGCGACGGGCCTTGCCGTCGGTGGCCAGCAACTCGAATTGCATATGACTCATTGCACGTCCTCGGGCCCGCGGGCATCCGGATTGCGGGTGATGAACATGGCATCACCGTAACTGAAGAATCGGTACTCGTTGTCCACCGCCGCCCGATAAGCCGCCATGCTCTGGCGATAACCGGCAAAGGCCGAGACCAGCATCAGCAGGGTCGACTCGGGCAGGTGGAAATTGGTTACCAGCGCGTCCACCACATGAAACGGCCGCCCCGGGTAGATGAAGATATCGGTGTCACCACTGAACGGCCGGATCTGCCCGCCCAGCGCCGCGGTTTCCAGCGAGCGCACACTGGTGGTACCGACCGCGATCACCCGACCGCCACGCGCCTTGCAGGCGTTAACCGCATCCACCACCTGCTGACTGACCTCCAGCCATTCGCTGTGCATGTGGTGATCTTCGATCCGCTCAACGCGCACCGGCTGAAAGGTGCCCGCACCCACATGCAGAGTCACCTCGGCGATGGACACCCCCTTCGCGGCGATGGCATCCAGCAGCTCACGATCAAAATGCAGCCCGGCCGTCGGCGCCGCCACGGCCCCGGCCTTCTGTGCATACACGGTCTGATAACGCTCGCGGTCGGCAGTTTCATCGGGGCGGTCGATATAAGGCGGCAACGGCATATGCCCGACCCGGTCGAGCAGCCCCAGCACCGGCTCGTCGAACTGCAGTTCGAACAACGCATCATGCCGCGCCAGCATGCTCGCGCCACTGCCATCCTCCAGCAGGATACGGCTGCCCGGTTTGGGTGACTTGCTGGAACGCACATGGGCCAGCACCCGCCGGTTATCCAGCACCCGCTCGACCAGGATCTCCAACTGCCCACCTGTCTCCTTGCGGCCAAACAGGCGCGCCGGAATCACCCGGGTATTGTTGAACACCATCAGATCACCGGGGCGCAGATACTCCAGCAGATCAGCGAACTGCCGGTGCGCCAGTTCGCCACTGGGCCCGTCCAGGCACAGCAGCCGGCTGGCACGCCGCTCGGCCAGCGGATGCCGGGCGATCAGCCGGTCGGGCAGCTCGAATTGAAAATCGCTGACGCGCATAGCAAGAATATCCGGCATGACGAAAAGGGCGCATATGGTAGCGGAAAACCGCCTTTTCGGCCATGCAAAGCATTGACCTGAACAAGCAAGGCTCCGTATACTCCGCGCGGCTTGCAAAAAGCCTCGGTGGCGGAATTGGTAGACGCGGCGGATTCAAAATCCGCTTCTGGTGACAGAGTGGGAGTTCGATTCTCCCCCGAGGCACCATTGGGAGTTCCCCAGTGGTATCAGCAAAGACCGCAAGCCCTTAAGAACCGGCCCTTACAGCCGGTTTTTTATTGCCCGCAATTCCCAGCTCATCCCTTGTAAGCCCAGCAATTTGGGGGCAGACTTGGGGGCAGACCAGTTCGGTCAAATTCCTGCCCCCAAAATGAGACGCCCATGGCACGCAGATCAACGCCTCTCACCGATAGCGCCATCAAGGTAGCCAAGCCCAAAGAGCGCGCCTACAAGATGGCCGACGGCCAGGGCATGTACTTGGAGGTCATGCCTACCGGCTCGAAACTATGGCGGCTGAAATACCGGTTCAACGGCAAAGAAACCCGCATCTCTTTTGGCGCCTACCCCTCCGTGACGCTACAGCAGGCCCGCAGAAAGCGAGACGAAGCACGCGAGCTCCTGGCGCAGGGGATCGACCCCGCCGCAGAACGCAGGGCTGACAACCAAGCCCGGCGCGTCCACGGCATCACTTTCGAGACGCTTGCTGGCGAATGGTACGACTACAACGCACCGCGCTGGGCCGACAGCACCAGGGGCAAAGCCCGGCTGTACCTGGACAACGACATCCTGCCGGTCATCGGCAACCGGCCAGCGAGGGAAATCACCCGTCCGGACTTGGTGGAGCTCGTGCGCAGGGTAGAGAAACGCGGCGCGATGAATGCCGCGGGCAAGATCCGGCAATGGTTACACCAAGTATTCCGGTTCGGTCTGGCAAAAGGCGTGATCGAGATCAATCCGGCCACCGACCTGGACGTGGTGGCTGCGCCGCGCGGTGCCACTCGCCATCATCCCCACGTGTCGTTTGCCGAGCTGCCAGCGCTGCTGGAACAGCTGGAGGCGACGAACATGCACACGTTGACCCGTTGCGCCATTCGGCTGCTGATCCTGACTGCCGTCCGCCCCGGGGAACTGAGACAAGCTCCATGGTCCGAGTTCGACCTCAAGGCGGCCACCTGGACGATACCCAAGGAGCGCATGAAGGCCCGCCGGCCGCATGTAGTGCCCTTGCCCCGTCAAGCGGTGGCCATCCTGCGTGAAATCCAGGCGATTACCGGTGGCTATCCGCTGGTGTTCCCTGGGCAGAACAATTCCGAGCGTCCCATGAGTGAGAACACCATCAATAAAGCATTGCGCCAGATGGGCTACAAAGGCCGACAGACCGGCCACGGCTTCCGCCACCTGCTAAGCACCGAGCTGAATGGCCGAGGTTATAACCGCGACTGGATCGAGCGGCAGCTTGCCCACGGCGACAATGACGAGATCCGCGACATCTACAACCATGCCACCTATCTGGAGCAGCGCCGGGAAATGATGCAAGCCTGGGCCGACTCCATTGATGCGCTTTGCTCCGGCGCCAACGTGGTGAGCATCAAGGCGAAGGTATGAGGCGACTATGGTAAGGGTCAGGGTCTTCATAGCGCCTGTAGATATAACGGCGCCTGGTGCCATTGAGGACGTCCAGACGCGCGCCCGGCAATTTGCAGATACGCTATTTCTTGAATCTGAAGGATTGCCGGGCAATCTGTCCGTTCATGCCATGGAGATACTTCGACTTGCCCCGCTGGCGGCTGCAGATGCACGCGCTGCGGCCCAACTGATGGCCCGTATAGGCTACATAAACCGGTTGCTTGCGGTGTGGCCCACCCTTAAAGCGGCCCAGGCAGCGAAGCAATACGGCGCAAGAGGTGGCAGACAACCAAAGCGACGGTTATGGGCGGCAGAGGTGGCCGTTCAGTTGGCCCAGCAGAACCATCCAACCGAAGGGGCTGCCTGGGCAGCGCTTCCGGGCCCCGAAGCGGCTTGGGAAATTGAAACCGACGACGCTGACTTCGAAGTCTATGCAGAGCACGACAGCCTCATTGCGGTCGATGCAAACACGCGTCAGGAGCTGAGGCCTCTCAAGATGAGCACTTTTCTGAAAAACTATTACCGCCCCGCTCGGCAGTCCAGAATGTAACCCCCCTTAGTTTCCGCGGTCGTCCCTCAGTATCACGCCATCTTCCCCAAAACGCCCAGGAGGGCTTGAAAGATGGCAGAACAGACTTTACCTGCGCTTCACCAAGCGGCGAAAGCCGAGCTCGATCGCCGCACGAAAGCAGCCGAGTCCAGCCGCTTTATCAAGCTGGCCAAGGTAAGAGAATACACCGCCCTGTCCACTTCCGAGATCTATCGCCGCATTGCCGCCGGTACTTTTCCCAAGCAGGTTACCCTCGGCCCTAAGTCCGTGGCTTGGGTGGAATCCGAGGTGCTGGCGTGGTGTGAGGCTCTGGCCGCACAGCGGGAGGTCGCATAAATGAAAACGGCCACCCGTTCCGAAGAACAAAGCAGCCGCGCGCACGGCCATCATATCAACCCTGTTGATGTCCTGGCCAGCGCCCCATCGAAGGCCAGCCGGGTGCTTGCTTACCTGTCGATCCCTGGCAACTCCCTGAATCGATTCGGTGCCATGCAGCTGGGAGACAGCTGCCTGAACAGCACAATCAGCCGCTTTGCCAATGCGCATGATCTGGTATTCAACCGGATCACCGAGCAGGTACCGAATGCCTGGGGCGCTCCGTGCACAGTGACCCGCTACAGCTTGCCTGACGATCAGCGTCGAAAGGCGTTGGCGGTGCTGGCGCTGATGGTGGCCAAGCGTAAGCCGGCTGGCCAGAGGGCTGCGAGATGGTGAATAAATCATTCCCAATGCTTGCCAAGCAAAATCAGCCGCGCTATTGTTTGCTCGTCGCTGCAAATTCAGTGACCGGGCGTCGCGGCCCGAACTATCCGAGGCGCACAAGCGCCGCACCACTGACAGCAGGCGCTTTTTTTGTGCCCGCAGTCCGTGTTTATGGCGGCTGTGCGTGGGAGACCGAAAGGTCTGCCGGTTCCCTTGGATGCCGGTCCGCGAACCCGCGTACAGCTGCCACCCCTAATCGTTTCGCGGCGATCCGTGGCAGCTCCTCAATCCAAGGAGCTACACCAATGCGCAATACCCTTACCCTCAATCCGTCCAAAAACCGGGCTGCTGCTCATCGCGCGATGGCACGTGCCGCCCTGCGTTCCAACTCATCCCTGTCCGCCCGCCTCAAGCGCTACAACCAGCACATGGCCGAAGCACGTGCTCTGGAAGCTCTGGAGGTGGATCATGCGTAACCAGTTGACCACCCGCGCCACCCGCATTCCTGAACTCGTGTATGCCGTAGAAGGCCAGCTTGATGCCCAGCCTGTTGAACTGTCCGCCTGGAAGCACGGCCGCATCACGCTGGATATGGGCATTTGCAGCCTGTCCCTGACAGCACCTGCCATGATCGAGCTGATCCAGCACTTGTGTGGTGCCATGGATGCCGTGGTCGAAGCCGCGGAGGGCAAGCAATGAGCATCAAAACGTCAGACCTGTTCAAGTTCCGCTCCTGCGGCCGCGTTGATAAAAAGCAGGATCTGTTCCGTGTACAGCCGGGTGTTGATTTGGCTGATGCTCTGAATAGTGCCTCTGACCTCTTGGACGCAGCCTACGACACGCTTTTCGACGTTGTAATGAACAAGGATCAGGCGGGAGGCGGCCAGACTTGGCTTGTGCTTCACGCCATCGAAAGTGCCCAAGCGGTTATCGACGCTCTTCACGATGCCGCGGAAGACGCTGAGATTGCAGCGCGGAAAGCCGGAGGTGCCCAATGAGTCGCTTCGACTGGAAGGATCTGACACTGACCAGCACCCAACTCCGCCGCAGCGCACCGGATCACTTGGAATTCGCAGCGGAAGCAGTCACCTCTAAAGCCATCACCCTGGCCCACGGCATTTCCGCCGTAGGCAACCTCCTCGCTTGCACCTCTTCCAATGGCGACACCGGTTTGAGCGAAGAGGCGGCCACCAGCCTTGGCTGGATGCTAGAGAGCCTAGGTGAGCTCACCGCAGTGCTCATCAACACCGGCGACGGCCTCAATGAAGAGCTGGCCAGGCGTGCCGCCGCGCTAAGCACGACCACCCAAGGAGATTAACCATGCAGTGCAAAAACGGTGCCTCAGTGCCGCCGGGTTCGCTCGGCCTGAAGAAGGTGTCTGCCCAGCACTCTGGCAGCTCAAGGTAAGGGAGCTATCGGCTGATGAATCCACTGCTGCCCAGGCTATTGGCGCGCGGCGATACCGTTTCTATTGACCGGGGGATTCTGCGGATTTCCCCGGCCAGCGGCATTCCCGTGCCAGATGACTGGCTGGCTGATAACCGCCTGCGCCTGTGTCAGGAGATTCTGAGGGCGACCGGCAAGGACGCGCTGGAGTATGTCGGTTACGACACCGGCCACTACGGTCGATCGAGGGCCGGAGGGGTGACGCTTCAGTTCGTTTCCGTGGTCACGGGCGAGGAGGCGTACGCGATCTTCAATGCTGATCTGACGCGAGCCCGGAGCGTGGGCGGCAAGCCGGCTGGATCGCCTCTGCCGAAAGGTGAGTTCCGCGCGGGCAAGCGCAGCGCTTTCTACAAGTTCTGGCTAACCACTGGCCTCAATATTCCAAACCGATTATCCAAGTTTCACAAACACATGGGGACTATCAAGCGTGTATTGCTCACCGGATTGAAAACCGGCCCCGGCAATCGCCTGGATGTGAAAACCATGGAGCCCGTCGAGATCCAGGCAGACCAGATTTGGATGGCGGTAATGGGGGACAAGTTAGGGACAGCAGAGGGACGAGTAAGGGACAAGGAAGGGACAAATTCAAGGGACAAGGAAACCCCGCAACGCCAGCAACCACAAGCGTTACCGCCGAATCCAACTACGTGCGTTTCAAACCACGGTAACACGGTAATAAGGGAGGACGGTTACACGGTAGCCCTACCTTCACTCAATACAGGGCCAGCAGCTTCGGAAGTCGACGCTTGGTTGGATGAATACGACAGAGCAGAAAGCCTGCACTGAAAACGGCGCACGGGCCAAAAAACGGCGCTGACCCGCAATCAAATTACTCACATCCGAGGAGTACCAGCATGACCAACATCATCGACTTTCCTGGGGATGCCACCATCTACCGAGACAATGAAGGCCGCTACATGGACACCTTTGGCCAGATACTCATGCTCGGCGTATTCAGCGACCTGTGCCGCTACCGTGATTCAGAGCTGGATCCAGGCCGCGCCAAAGAGGTGGAGGCCATCGTGAAGAAGCTGGGCAAGGTGATCGAGCGGTATGAGCCAGGGCGCCGTGCATGACCACCCGGTAACGTTACAGTGACGGCGCCATCTGATCGGCCTGGCCCGTGCATCGCCATACTACGGATATTCCGTAATTACCTGATCCCAGCTTATTGCCCACCATCTTGAGGGCCCTGCCCATGAGGCTGACCAACAACAAGCGTCTGGTACTGGAAGCGATCAGCAACCCGGATTATCTGGAGTGGGGACCGCCACCCAGGAGCGCGGCCAGTATCGCCGGCATCATCGGCAAGTGTCACAGGCAAGTGGCCCGAACACTGCGCCTGATGGAGCGTCAGGGCTTGGTGGTGAGCGAAACGCGATCGGTAGATGTCTGGATTGATATTGGCCGGCCTGGGCATTACCCCAAGGCCCTGCGCTGCTACTGGAATGCCGAACGGCTGGCGCAGGATCAAGCGGCTGTCGCTGAATGGCTGGCGGGATCTGAGGCCCGGTCTGATGCGGCATTTGATAAGTTCGCCGCAATGCTTGGCTGACCTTCTCACCCACCTTTTGCGACTTGCCCGTAAAGCTCGCCCTGTCACGACATCACGTCACGAACACTCAATTGAACCTCGCCACTGGTGAGGTTCAGTAGTGCCCCAGATGTGGGGGGTTTAAATAACCGGAATTCCGGTAGTTTGTCCCGCCAGTCATTAAATCAAAATCGCCAGCCGCTGCCGCTGGCAACCGTTCGTCGGAAAGTCGAGCAGCGCGATTTTTCCCACTTCATGCCAAGCAGAGCCAACAAATCCGGCCAGCCCAAAAGGCCCAGATCATGGGGCTTTCGGGGGCTGGCGCGCGCGCGTAGATTGGCCGGCATGACCTCACGCCGGGCGCTGGGGTAGCCGTCATGCCGCGCGCTGACGGACAGGTATGCCGGGCGCTGCCTTCAACCTCAAATCACTTAATCCGGGGATATATATGTCTCAACACGATGAACAACTGAAGACTGTGGCGAAGGGCCTAAGCGCGGCTATTGGCGACATCTCAGATAGCGTCAAAGACCACATCAAGAACAGCGATTCCAAAATGAGAGAGCTGCAAGCCCGTCTGCTGGAAACCGAGCAGAAGCTGGTGAATGTCAGCGGGGGCGGTAGCACCACTACTTCTGCCTGCCACAAGCGCAATCCGGTAGCGGCCTCACTCCTCGAAGGTGACGCCTTCGCTAGCGTCAAGGCGGGTATGCCTACCTCTGGCCGCCAGACAGTTGGCCACGACCTGCGCGCTGCGCTGACCAACCCGGGCCGCGGGCAAGAGGGTGACACCTCATGGCCATCGGAAACGCAGCGGCTGCCCGGTATCCAGGGGATTGCGCCGGCACGCTTTACCCTGATCGACGCGCTGCCTGTCCAGCAGGTGACCGGCCAGACGCTGGAATATGTGGTGCTGGACAACTATGTAAACGCCGCGGATTACCAGGTACTGGAAGGCGACGAGAAAGCCGAGACCGATCTGCCGGCCAAGCTCGATCGCGCCGAGGTGGCCACCATCGCACATTGGGTGCCTGCAAGCCTCCAGGTGTTGGAAGACAACGTCGGCCTTGAAGGCCAGATTGCTCAGGTGCTGGGCATCAGCTTACGCCAGAAGCTGGAGCATGAACTGCTGGTGGGCGCTGGTGGTGAAGGAAAGATCAAGGGTTTGGTCTCTCATGCGCAGGCGTTTGCTGCCACGGGCGACGCGCCGGCTGATCGTGTAGGCCAGGCAGTGACCGACCTGGAGAGCGCCGGCTGGACTGCCTCGGTGATTGTGCTCAACCCCGGCGACTGGTTCACCATCACCAGCGAGCGGGACGCGGACGGGCAATACATCCTGGGTTCTCCGCGCGATCCTTCGCCGCCTAGCCTGTGGGGCCGTGCTGTGGTGCTCAACCCGTCCATGCCTGTTGGCAGCGCGCTGGTGTTCGACGCAAGCCAGGTTGCTCTGCTGGACCGCAAACAGGTGAGCGTTGAGGCATCCCGCCACGACAACGGCAACTTCCGCCGCAACATGGTGACGATCCTCGCCGAGCTGCGCGCGGGCCTGGCTGTGTATGCGCCGTCGGCTACTCGCCTGGTTCAGCTGCAACCGTAGTTGTACTGCGTGGGTTAGCTGTGAGTGCCACGTCGCAAGAACCGCAGCAGCCTGAGCCTGGTAAATCTGAGGAAACGCTGGGTGATCAGGTACAGAGCCCGCCAAGTGCGGGCTCTTTCAATTCAATAGGAGTGACACATCATGAATAACAAGCACCTACCAAAGCCGATCAGACAGGCCCTGAACCAGATTGCTCATAGCCGCGCCCTGCTTCACCAGATGGAAGAGCGGATGCGGATGAGCAGAAAGATTGATGCTCTGATGGCTGAGGGCCTGACACCGGCTGAGGCGCTGGAGCGGTTGCGTGCTGAGCCGCCGTTCGTTGACCCAGGGTACTGATGGAGGGTAGGGGGTGTGAAACCTTGGAGCCCTTCGCACTGGAAACCTCGCCCCCACGCATGTACAGATTTAATTCAGGCTTAACGGCTTGTTAACCCAGCTGTTAACGCCCCACCGCGAGAGAATGCAGCATGAACAGACAAGAAAACGCCCTCGCTGACGTTCGCTATGTGCAACGAGCACCCTTCAAGGAACCATACCTGGCTGTGGTCAATGGCCGCCATGTCTACCGGCGAATGAACGAGTCCATGCCTCAATTTGAGGCTAGGGTTGACCACGCAGCAGCGAGACAACGTGAATCAGGCTGGCGGCTGTGAGCATTATCGATTGTGACTACCTGCCTGACCCGCCGCCCCAGCCAGTGCCGCCCGAGCTGGCAATCCTGATTGTCCGCAAGGCGGCATCCATGGCTGAACGGTTTGAAAGCGAGTGCCTGGAAACTATGACCCGCACCGCCCGCCGCCAGTTGAGCGATGGCTCAACGCCTGCTGAGATTGCCCGGCAACTGGAATTGTGACGCTGGATCACAATTACCACCAATGGGTGGGAATATCCCACATCACTCTGCGCGCTGAGCAAACGCGATACCGGGAAAGCTGGTATCGACTCACTGCGCTGAAGCGCCACATCTGGTATTAGGAGTCCGGGCCGGTGATCCCCCAAATCTGGGGGCATCTGAAAAAGATGGTCCAGATCTGGGCCATGATTGAATTGAACAGGTGCTTAACGCCTGTCGAACGGTTCGTGCACGGTGCCTGTACCTGCCTTGGCATGGCCAGGCGTTGACAAGGCACCTTACTGTTTGGGGGCAAGTTTGGGGGCAGAACATTCATCCACCCGAGACCGACCCCCGACATTGAAGGGCTTCGGCCATCAATTCGATTCTCCCCCGAGCACCATTCAGCGATGAATGGTGCACATAGAGTGGCAAGCATGACAGACCGGCCTTGAGCCGGTTTTTTTATGTGCTTTTTTAAACCTGTTCCAGTTCCCACAAAATGACGCAAGCTTTGACGCTTGAGCGCAAGCACGATCATCTTCACTCCGAGCCATTGATAGCTTAATGATATTGAAATATAGGGCGGTTGCAGGAGCTGAGTGCAACACGGTTATTGAATTGACGCAGGAGCATCATATTGCATAGCCAAGGCTTTCTGCATCACTGCGCCCATGACTTCGATAGGACATTTGAAATCGAAGCGCTTACGTGGACGCATGTT